>ERZ1046568.69-NODE-69-length-88229-cov-10.580920_pt1 | contig 88229 bp, 92 predicted proteins | sample MGYA00383092_ERZ1046568 | MGnify/ENA primary metagenome ERZ1046568 (study PRJEB29581, sample SAMEA5548362) | metagenome | biome: marine; feature: coastal; material: water | depth 1 m | study: Short-term variability in the microbial, nano- and picoplankton dynamics... | reverse complement strand
CCTTTGTCTGTTTCATCATTCAAATCAAAACTCACATCATCATTTGTATCTAACACTAGCAATGGCATATCTAACTTATTTTCATCATTTTTCAACCAATCATTATGGTATTTTTGGCATTTTTCTAGATATTCTAGTGAAATTCCACTTTCCCCATCACGGCTACGTTTTTTTACTCTCTCATGACACTTCTCCGCAAATGTATCCAAATAAACGCATCCACTTGTCTTGTAAAGTTCTTTGTGTTCGTTGTAAAATAGCTGATATACCTGGTATTCTAACTCACCAATCAACCCATCATTATGAAGCATCTTCGCAAATATTTGCGAGTCCGCCTCAATCGACCTCTCGCAAATAAAGACTTTACATTGAGGGTTTTCGTCAATCGCACGCTTTATTACACCAATCCGTGTGGTACATGCCATTATCTGGAAAGCAAATGAATATTTTTCTGTATTTTCGTAAAATTTAGTTAGAAAGGGTGTGTTCTCTTTATCTCTTATTTTATCCCACTCATCGACTGGTTCTTTCAAGAACATAATATCTGTATGTTCTTCTTCGGCTATTTTGTCCTTTAATTTCTGCAGTATAGTTGACTTTCCTGCCCCAATATTTCCTTCAATAGTCAAAATAATTGGTTTACTCATGTTGAACCTTTATATATTAATAATATTATTACATTCCTAAAAAAACTCTTTTCAATTTTACGTTACAGAAAAAATAATATCCTCTTTATATATAAAAATGAGTTCAGAAGAAGAACCAAAAAATCTGGATACAATTCGGAGTATTAGGAAAAGTATCCACGAAACAGTACAGGATCAGGATTTTCAACAGAAATCCAATGTATATATTACTTTGGTTGTTGAATTATATCGTGTTCTAGTTGGTTCTTTATTAATGATGTTTGTTCCACAAAAATGTGGGGATGATGTCTGTGCCATGACTGAATTGGTAGATAGTTCGAACCCTCTTCATAACACTACTTTAGCAATGAATATTTTATCACTGTGTGCTTTCTGTAGTCTTTACTACGTGGAAGTAAAACGTGAGAATAAGTTGATTTCGTATTTGGAAGTGGATAAAACTGTTCCCACCGACAATGACTCAGTTGGAGAAGCTTTGATACAGCTCCCAGTTTCAAAAAAAGACAATATTTTGTATTTAGACGGCCTATATCAAAAAGTCAGTTATGTTGCCATGGCTGCGTTTGTGGTGAATAGTGGGTTCAGTGGTTATACTGTATTTACTCATTACTTAGATGATAAAACATTCACCGTCTATTTAACCAACGTATTGTTTATGGCGTTTAAGTTGAAGGAATCATATGATATTTCTAACACAAAGAAAAATGTCTTTATTTCGGCGTATCTCACTCAACCCGTCCAATATAACAATGTAGATCCTGATAAAATACAGTTGTTAGAGGATCCCGAAATTGAGATAGAAGAAATACACACTTCTGAAGATACTGTTCTTACCACTAGTTCGAAAGAGACCGTCTAATAATATTTATACAAAATAATATAAACTTTACACAATGCTTATATTATTATGAGTGAGAGTGTTGACTATTTACGTGACATCGAGTACAAGGACACTTGTCCTTTTGTGTACCCCATCCATTATGGGAAAGTAATCAAGGTATATGATGGTGATACTATTACGATTGCTGCCAAATTACCCAATACTGATGGACCTATATACCGATTTTCCGTTCGTTTAAATGGAATTGATACGCCTGAAATTCGCGGTCAGTCCAAAGCAGAAAAAGACCTTGCCATTGTTGTTCGTGACGCATTGAGCGATTTGATTATGGGAAAAATTGTGGAACTACGCAATGTCGCAAACGAGAAATATGGACGCATACTGGCGGATGTATATTTCGACAATATGAGTATTAATGACTGGTTAATCGAACAAGACTTTGCGGTTCCTTATGATGGTGGCAAGAAAATGCGTCCAGCCAATTGGGACTAATAAATAATAATAGAAATAAATATGAAAATGTATTGATAGTTATTTCTAATATGGAGAGACCTGAGTGGAATAGTTATTTCAAAGAGATCGTTCAAGTGACCTCTAAACGATCCCCATGTGACCGTTTGAAAGTTGGATGTTTGTTAGTAAAAGACAACCGCATTATAAGTCAAGGTTATAATGGGTTTTTGCCGGGATGTCCTCATAAAAGCATTGTGCGTGACAATCACGAACAAGCCACTATTCACGCAGAACAAAACGCATTGTGTGATTGTGCGAAGAGGGGGGTATCCAGTGACGGCAGTATAGCATATATTACCCATTATCCATGTTTAATATGTGCTAGATTGTTGATTGCTTCTGGCATTAAAGAAATAAAATATATTGATGATTATAAAAATGATGTGTTAGTACCCTATTTTTTGAATCAGAAAGGCATGTCTATTGATAAAATTTAATTGTTTATCCACAATGATACGTACATCCCACGAACGCTGCTATATAGGCCTCTTCACTGGCTGCTATCTTGGCATTGTATTCGTCTTCAGTAATAATGTTTCCACTAGGGTCCAAATGGCGAATGTTATATGCTCTTTCTTGTTCTTCGGTGTCTTCCCATTGGATTTCCCCATATTCGCTTAAGATGTTTTGTTGAGCGCTTATTAAATTGTTTGATGTGTCAATCGTTAAATTGTATTTTGGATTCTCGTAGTCGTTAAGCCCTTCGTGATCACGTGTATATAAATGCTCGTTATTTGATATATCATAATAATTTCCACTCGCATCAGGTACTGAAATCTCAATATTTTTAGTTATTATTTGTTTCTTGTATTGTAATTGAGGATCGAAATCACAATCCATCGTTATTTTGGCTACTGTGTAATTATGAAGCATATCATCTTCTTGTTTCTGTCCGTAACCTGGTATAGATGAACTTGTAATATAATCTCCACTTTCTAATGAACCATTTTTATTAGATACCCACATTGATCCTTCGCCCACTGAGTTAATATAAATTCTCTTATCACCGTATTCCATATCAAATGTGCTTACAAAAGAACCATATTTATCTCTTCTTTTTCCCTGTTCATCGATGTCTTCTTTGTCACTAATTACGCCAAACACTTTTTTATCCATTTCTTTAGTACAAAGAGACGTTAATGGTAAAGACTCATTCACCGTAATAGCATCTTTACCATACACAGGTGTCTTTTCTGTAGACATGTTAATATACGTGTTTTTATTTGCAGATACTATTAATCCTTGGTATGATAGACAATTTTCCACAACTATGTCTTGAACAAATGTTCTATGTTGACCAGTGAAATTCATTCTAGCGTTTGTGTTCTTGTCAATATAACCTTTTTGACTTCCAATATGGAAAAATTTTAGGTTATCGTTTCCTTCCGAATGCTGATGCATTATCTCCCAACGTCTACCGAATCGATTAAACATTCTTAATCTGTAATAATTGCCGTTATTAGCTTGATGGTAGAACCCGAATCGACCACGGGCGTTATCCCCTAATTGGAGGGTATGTCCTGTAGTAGTACTGTCATTCGCACCAATGTATACAGTGCCGTACCTATTAATACGCATTTGTTCTGTTAGCGCTCCTCCATAAACAGTACTAAAATTTAATCCACCACCGACATTGGGTTCATGAAATCCTCCAATTGAACCACCATAATTTCCTCGGTCAAGTATCAAAGTTGAGAAACTTGTAATGCCGCTCGCAGCCGAACTGGATATACGCATGGCTTTATAATTCTCACTGGTATCGTCAGTACTATCCCCCTTTATTTCTAACTTGTAACTCGGATTAACCTTTCCAATGCCTACATTGCCGCCATACGGATTTAAAGCTAAACTATAGGTATTCGAAGTTGCGTCTGGAGTTGCGTCTGTAACTCCAGCATAAACTTGTATTGTCCCAGCATTGCTGACGGTAGATTCATGCCCGAGTACCATTTTCACATCTGAACGACTTACCGACAATCCGTTATATGCGTCAGTTACAGGTATTTCTATTTTAGTCCTAGGATTATTCGTTCCAATGCCGACATTGCCATCCACAAACAACCCTCCATTCAAACTGGCATCGCCATCTACCGACATTCCGCCATTGAAGCTGGCATCACCATTACGCATTATCAAGTGTGAACCACTCACGTCTAAGAATCCATTAATGTAACTATGTTTAATTTTATTCGCAGTTGTATCACCAAGCCAATCTGTTGTAGACATTATATATATATAATATGTTACATTTTTAAACAGATAGTTAGACAAATAGTATTTTTCTAAACTGTCAACTGAATAAACTATACATGAGCGAAGACGTATGAGTCGTTAGAAACATTAAATCATCCGTTTGCTAGGTCTGTATTTTAATATGTCCAGTTGTGTCGTTGTGGTAGGAAATTCATCGTCGCCAAATATATCCTGTAAACAGAGCCATTCAAATATGCCACCTGGATATACGAATACATCTATAAACCCTAGACCGCATATCTGATGGTATTTGCTTTCTATACTTTCGTCATTTGCGTTCTTTCCGTAAATAACGATTTTCTTGCTACTCAAATCGCCCCGATTCATCAGGTCATTTATAATGTTGGTTTCATTCTTATAATATAGTGTGTGTGTTATTAGGCAATCTTGTTCTGTTTCTGACATTGTATTGATAAGCAAGTACGATTCAGGTTTTTTCATTGTTGTTTGAACGTCTTCAAATGATGCTTTTTGAATTTTTCGTTTAAATATTCCATTTAACATAACATAGTTGGTATTATTAGGTGGTCTTTTCTATATTTTTTCCGACTTTAATAATTTTTGTATTTGTAAAATTGATTTATTGAAAGCGTCTCTGTATAATAATAGTTTCTATATAGAATTATACCAACATGAACCTCGGTCAAGACAAATTATCCAAGAGTGAATGGGAAACCATTGAAGTTCCTACCGCAGAAAATGAGAAAAATATTTTGAAGTTGATCCTTTCAGGATACCACGATATAAATATTCACAACAACAAACATCAATCCATGTTTTCATTTACAAAAATCGAACAAACTCACGAGACAGAATATATGTTATTTAAAAAATACTTTGAAGAACCTTTACGTAAATCTGTAAAAAAATATGGCGAAAAACTTACATGTGCGTCACCACAACATTTCAACATTGGCGGTGAGCTAAAAAAAATGAAAAGTGCGGATACGATCCGCATTCAGAACTTGGATGCCAATATTAAAGAAAACAAAACGCGCATCTTCGAATTCTTGTTGATAGATTTATTTTACGAACTTTTGCGACAAATCCATAAAAAGAAATCTAATTTTGCCTTTTATTTGTATACTATCCTTCAATTAAGAAAAACTTCCATTCCAAATATTAACAAGCATGTCTTGCTTGTTATCGATGATTATGCCAACTGCGCCACAAAAATGATAAAAACAAAAGACATTATCAGAAATGCCTATTCGTTCATCGAAAAAAACGAATATTTGCTTAAATATGAAGATATTCAGTTGTTCCCTCATCAAAAACAATTGTTTCGTATCTTTCGTAAAGACAAGGAGTTCGTTCCAAGACTGGTCCTCTATTCAGCACCCACTGGCACTGGAAAAACGCTGTCTCCGATTGGATTATCTGAAACAAAACGAATTATCTTTGTATGTGTAGCAAGACATATTGGTCTCGCTTTGGCAAAAGCCGCCATTTCAGTGGAGAAGAAAGTTGCGTTTGCGTTCGGATGCGAGACTGCCGATGATATCCGTCTTCATTACTTTTCCGCATTGAGTTACAGCAAAAATAGACGTTCCGGAGGCATTGGTAAAGTAGACAATAGTGTCGGTGATAATGTTGAAATTATGATTTGCGACGTTCATTCTTACTTGACTGCGATGCATTATATGTTGGCGTTCAATGATGCTGATGATGTCATTACCTATTGGGATGAACCGACTATTACCATGGATTACGAGAATCATGATTTACATAGCACCATCAATAAAAATTGGAAACAAAACAAGATCCCAAGCATGGTTCTTTCCTGTGCGACGTTGCCAAGCGAAAAGGAACTTCAAAGTGTATTTGAAGATTTTCGTAACAAGTTTGAAGGGGCTGAAATTGAAAGTGTTACTAGCTACGACTGTCGTAAATCCATCCCGATTCTGAATAAGGACGGTTATTGCGTTGTGCCACATCTGCTTTATAGTGATTTGAGTGACTTGACTAATTGTGTTGAATACTGCGAACAACACAAAACATTGTTGCGGTATTTTGATTTACAAGAAATTATCCAATTCGTCCAGTTTATTAACGAAAATGATTATGTAGATGATTGTTATAAGGTGGACGAATATTTCGAGACTATCACGGACGTTACTATGAATAGTCTAAAAGAATATTATTTGTGTTTGCTACAGAAGTTTGATTATAATCATTGGGATACGATTCGCAGTTTCTTTGTTAAAAATCATACGAAAAAGTTTGAAGTGGATAGCACTATTTTCAAGACAAACAGTGTGGGACATGAAACCGGAAAAATGGGAGTTTCGTCAAATGTGCCAAATAAATCTGGCAATGGGTTATTAATCACTACATCCGACGCATATACTTTGACAGATGGGCCTACTATCTTCCTTTGTGAAGATGTCAAGAAAATCGGCATGTTTTACATCCAGCAATCGAATATTCCTAGCACCATATTTCAAAATATTCTTCATAAGATTACCAAAAACGACGAGCTTGTCAAGAAAATTGAATATTTGGAGGGCGAGATCGCAACCAAAGAGACAAAGTCGTCTGGTGACGGCAAGGATGACAAGGTCGCCGCAAGGGAAAGCGGGCGGTTGTGTAATGAATCACAGAAGATGATGGACCAGATTAATAAGTTACGCAAAGAAGTTCGGTTGATTTCACTTGACGCACAATATATCCCAAATACACGCCCCCATCAGAACGTATGGAGTCCACATAATGACATCATCGAAAATGCGTTTGTTTCCAACATTGATGAAGTCACCGTCAAAGAGGTAATGATGCTTTCTGTAGATAATAATTTGAAGGTATTGTTATTGCTAGGAATCGGGATGTTTGCGGAAGGACAAGACGTGCGATATGTGGAGATTGTCAAAAAACTGGCTGACGAACAACGGTTGTTTATTATCGTCGCATCCTCCGATTATATTTATGGCACGAATTATCAGTTCTGTCACGGATTTATTGGAAAGGATTTAGCAAATATGACGCAACAGAAAACACTACAAGCACTTGGACGCATTGGACGAAACAACATTCAACAGAGTTATACCGTTCGTTTCCGTGATGACAATATGATTTCCCAGTTGTTTAAAGAGCCCATTGTGAATCTGGAGGCAAATAATATGCGTAGGTTATTGAATTCGGATTAAATTATAATAGACTAAAAATCGTAAATATGGATTTTATAAAATTGACTATTTTTTTACTAATATAGCATTTAGTAAAAGAGAACAACAATATAGTAATATCCAAAAATGGCGTTGATTAACGAACAAGCAGTATCTGCAACGCCTGAAGAGTGCGATAGCAGGAATAATTATTTGTTATCTGAGATGTTATTAGACACCCACATTAGAGACAAAACCGGCAATATATGTTATACATTGTCTATTATTGAAATTCATAATATATATTCCAAAATAAAACACGACGGGTCAGAGCCGCTCAAGACCTTCTTCTTGCCTGTATTGCATTTTGTATATTTATACTCTATATTTATAAGACAGAATAATTATCAACGTAATGTTAAGAATTATGCTTGGGGACCTGCGAACGCACAAACATTCCTTAAGACTATGTGTTCCAAATCAAATATTGCGTTTATGTCTGCCATGGTATTTGCGTCCTATTCTAATCTTAGCGACGAAGTACACAAGTATATTGATGATGTCAAATGCCTATTTGAGTTGCCTGATTTCGCAAATAGAGCGAACGTCCTTTACAGGTTTATAACTGGTGAAATAAAGTACAAAGGTCAATCATTTGATTATTACAATAACCAAGAGGGTTCTGTAATCGCAAAGCAATTGATACCTGTTGTAGTCGATTATCGGAAAAAGTCGTTTTCCACACGACAAGACAATTTCCTACTATTTCAAGCTCAGAAAGTTGTAAACAAATCATCCCAATTGAAGAATACTGATAACTGTCTCAACCGTTACTTATACAAATGCAATGAAATGGTTTCACTTGAATCAACCATAGTTGATATATATAGCGGATGTTGTTTCGTAAACGGAACCGCCTATTGGTATTTCATTACATATCGGTTTCTGGATGTATATATCCATCGAGATGACCCTATCAAAACTGTAATTCAAAAAATTGCACGCACTGACGAGCATTATAAAACGAAGATTAAAACTACTAAAAATGATTTTGAATTACCCGATGAAGAATATTTAAATTTCTTGTCTAAACTAGCAGCGTTTAAAGACATTATTGTCAATAGTACTCAAAAATATACATACGGCACAATACCTTTCTTGTGGTACATCTATTTAAATCAGTGCTATGATATTGAGGGAAGTATTGATGAGACACAGGTGGTTTTATTCTGTGATAAAATATATACTTACGCAACATTAGATGTCTATCAAAAAATTTGGATCAATCGTCAAACTGAAGTACCAGGTTTATTATTTACAAAACAAGATGTGATAGAATTGCTGGAGTATGAGTCAACAAAATTCATCAGCAACACTGGTGGCGCTATAAGACCTAATATAGTTGCGTGTCTTCCCACAAGATCTCCTATCCCAAGAATAGTTAAAGATGCTGTGGATAAAAGGGACTTTAGATGTGATGGCGAATGCAAATGTTGTTACAAAGTAGTTGAAAGTTCCCAACTAGTGTACGGTCACATAGAATCTTATGCTGAATCTCGAAATCATCACCAAGATAACATAATCTTGATATGTGTTGAGTGCAATAAGTTTGCTGGAACACAGGATATGCGCGATTTTCAGAGAGAACATTATCCAGCTCAGACCAGAATCGCTGAATACATTAGCATAATGAATGAAGACATCTAATTTTATAAATCACTTTGTAACTAAAAACTACGTTTTTTATTGTTGTAGTCACAATTGTAAAAATACAAACACTCATCAAACCAATTTAGCAGTCAATAATCAAATTCTTGTGAAAAAATAATATTTACATATAGTGTATAATGCATCGACATCACGGTAGACGCGGTTACGGCTATGGAAGACGTTGGCATAGACCTTATTATGGTGGTGGCTGGGGTGGTTATCCCTATGCTATGCCTTACTATGGCTTCCGTCCTTTTCTTCCTTACTACAATCCCGTATTGTGGTAAAATTATATAATAGTAATATATACTATTATACAATGGATTATGTCGTTTGTATCCCTAGCTACAAAAGAGCTGAAACATGTAATGAAAAAACATTGAAAATGCTCCATAAAAACCGAGTCCCTGTTGAAAAAATATTCGTTTATGTGGCAAATAAAACCGAATTTGATGAATATCAAAAGGTTCTCGATCCTAAGTTTTATAATAAGCTTGTCATCGGCAAGAAAGGTTTAGTGCCTCAAAGACAATTTATTATGAATCAATGGAAGGAAGGACAACCTATCGTATTTTTTGACGACGATGTAGAGTCCATTGATCTATCTATTTCTATGTTTAAAAATAAGCCACTCTCCCATTTTTTTAAACACGCATTCAATGAATGTAAGAAACAACAATCCTATATTTGGGGAGTGTATCCGGTCTTTAATCCATTCTTTCGAGAACCTAAAAAGGAAATGTCTACCCATCTTACCTATATTGTAGGTGCTTTTTACGGCATTTTGAACCGTCCTAATCTCAATTCTATCAAACTCACTATCACCAAGGAAAACGGACAAAAAGAAGACGTTGAGAGAACCTTGAAATACTTTGTTGAAGATGGAATTGTCCTTCGTTTCAATAAAATTGGATTTGTTACCAAATATTATGGCAAATCTGGCGGTCTTGGTACATTCGAGGCACGGTTGAAGCCAATGTTGGAAGCATCTGAGAAATTAAAAGAAGCTTATCCCGAATATGGCGACCTTTCCACGAAGAAAACCGGAATGACCGAGTTCAAATTGAAGAAGATTCTTTCCAAATACGAGAACCAAGAATCAAAAAGCATGACTCGCAAAAAGAAATCTTCTAAAAAACATAACAAAACCGCATCTAATAAATAAAAAAATCATACAGGTGTTTTTGTTCCATTAAGTTCGTCCCAGAGTATATTTGCTATTTCCACGCTATATTTATGTTCGCCAGTATTATTATGAGTTTCTAATTCTTTATCAGAACTAAATTCTTTATTACAAACGCGACATTCAAACTTTTTCTTTTTACATACGTTCATGATAAACGAAAGCATAATGAACGTATAATAAAAATATGACACTATCCTTTTATATTTTTATTAAAAAACAATCAATCCCACTGTGATGAATGCCTGTATCATAACAACAATCTTACAAATGTTAGTCACTGGATAAATGTCTCCATACCCCAAGAGAGTTGCTGTTGTAAACGAAAAATAGGTTCTATCAAACAAACGTTGAGAAATGGGACGGTCTATATTCTCTACGTCTTCCGTAGCTTCTTTCTTTGCATCGTCAATTGATTTGTCTACTTTTTCTTGTTTTAATTTCCCATAATATGTGTCATTGCCAGTGAAATTTCCCTCAAAAGACTCGGTTGCGAGCTTTTCGGGTTCTCTGACTTCTTTTTCTATTTTCTGTTTAATCACTTCTTCTTTAATTCTCTCTTTGATTACATTTACCCCACTGAAATGCTTATCATCAAGCATTGTATAAAATAGCGAAAACACAATAACAGAAATCAACAAAGTATTTAACTTTGGATGTTTGAAGATATTTTGGATGTGTTTCAATGATTCCTTTATAAAGTTCATAATAATATACATAATCCAGATATATTATTACATTATTTAGCGTGTCTTAAACTACGAACAGTTTTGTTATGGTTCTCGTAAAATTTCTTGGTTTTGTTTTTAGTTTTTAACCATATATTTTTTCTCAAATAACAAACAATAGACAAACGTTCAGCATCTGGGTGTGTTTTGACTGTCTCTAAATTGCCATGAGGTTCATGAACGTCCATAAAAAGCATGTCTCCGTTGCGTACATTCACACCGAGACCATATTGTGGAAAACATGTCTCACCACCCGTGTAATCACCCTTCTCAATAACCACTAAATTTCCAAATCCGTCTTCATCGTCACCTTTGTCTGTGTGAATAGTAGTTCTAAAATTCACATTTGTAGTAATAGTAGTAAACGCTGTATTATCTATTTTAAAATATGTAGAGCGCGCCTTCTTCTTTTGCTTTCTATACCGGTCTGGGACTAATTTGGCATACATTCGATCAATTTCTTTAATGAGTGGCAATGTTTTCTTGTATTTATCGGGTTCATCCATATTAAACCTACATTCACGAACATCTACTCCTGGTTTTTTGCCTAACTTGCGAAAAGTTGCTTTCTGCTTTGGACTCCATTTATCAAAATAACCAAATATATTTGTCATAATGCGGGGATTGTCATAGACATTTTTTGAATTGCTTCCTGTCGCGCTCCCTCGGTTGCTTGTTGGGGTTCTCGCAAATTTAATGATGTTGTTATAAAACCCGTCTACATGTTTCTCGGGTAGTGCGTTTTTCCTGAATCTTAATAATAATTTTCCTTCTGTTGTGTATACATCAACACTTTCATTCACAATGTCTTCGATGTCTTTTTTATCTACATATGTATTTAATTTTGTAGACATAACTTCGTCATCAAAATTTTTATCTACATAGTATGTTTTGATTCCATTTATAATTTCAATTCTAACAATCATTCGTATATATAGTGCAAATATAATTTCTCATAATTTTGTATATCAACCAAAATGAATATTGTATTAATTAGAGATATAGTCATATCTGGTTTTTTAGGTGGCATTTTTTCTTATTTCGCGTCTATTTATAACTCTAATCCTGAATACTTAAAAATAACCGCTTATCTCTGGGGACTTCCACTGTTATATTTTATCCTATTGAATATTTCTTGGAACGCAGGTGAAAACGCTATGCTTGATTTTAATAAACATGCTATAATCGGTACAATCATCACAATGATCGCAATGTTCTCGACATATCTCGTTTATAATATGGGAAATTACATTGTGATTGGACTACAATTTGTTGTATTGGTTACTAGCATATTTGTATATATGTCAAACGAGTTATATAAATATTAAATTCTATATTACCTTAATAATAGTGATATGTGGTTGATAATACTTTTATTACACATATTAAGGTTTTCTTATGCGTTTTATGATACAAATTTAATTAACACAGCGTTGAATATTTCTCAAGCTTCGTATTGTATGTCTGAACTAGATAAATGGTCTTGTGCTACCTGTTCTAATACAAATACATATGAAACAACGATAATCAAGGACGAAGAATTACTAATATTTGGTTATAATACCGAATATAAAGCGATTTTTATAGGTTTCAGAGGGTCTTCTAATATTCAAAATTGGATAGATAATTTACACATAAGTAAAATATCTCCATATGAAGAAGACGATATATTAGTCGAAAAAGGATTTTATAGCATATATAATGTACTAAGACCAGATGTGTATAGAATATTAAATGTTTTAACAAATAAATATGGGACTAGTAATATATTATTAACAGGTCATTCTCTTGGAGGGGCTATAGCAACACTATTTTCCTTTGATTTTTGTTACTATAATGTTTCCTATAATACATTTTACATCATTACATTTGGCTCGCCTAGAGTTGGGAATGATATTTTCAGTAGTTATTTTACTTCTTGTAATGTTAATTCAATTCGCATAACACATTATTATGACATGGTGCCTCATGTCCCGGAAGAAATGCTTGGTTACAAACATATTTCACAAGAAGTATGGTACAATGAGGAAAATAGTGCGTACCAGTTGTGTGATGATTTTTATAGTGAAGACCCTTTATGTTCTGATTCATGTGCGCCTATCAAGTGTACGAGCACAAGCGACCATCTCAACTATTTAAATATTTCTATGGGAAATAATGGGTTGTGTTAAAAAAAATTGAAATATATTTTTGTATTTTTTATAAATTAACTTATGGATATAAAAATATATACTTGTGGAGAGCATATACATCTCAACAAGGAAACTTTTGTTTCCCCTTGTAGAGGGATATGTCATATGTGTGGAAAAAAAACAGTACACGGACATAGCAATCCCGACCACATAAGCAATCCATTTGGTTATTTGTTCCTAATCCCTAAAATATGCGAAGAATGCTCTAAAACTAATAAGTTATGTGCTTGGTGTAAAGTATCTTAACTGTATAATCTCTTATTCAAAAATAATACAAGACCGATTACAGTATCAATTGATAGAGGAATCCATGCGCTACGATTTTTATTGAAAGCATATGTTCCTGCTATCAAATATAGAATCCCATGAATGATTCGATAGTTCGCCCACCAAGTATTTCCACCTCCCTCAAACGCGTGCTGTCTCATATTTGAGAAGTATAAGAATAAAAAAGATAGGGCGATGATAATCAGAAAAATACTATAAATATGTAGCCAATGTAACGGAATATATAATGGCAACAATGAGATTACAATTCTAGCAGGAATACATCCTAATAAAAAATAACAAATACTTTCTTTTTCAGACAACATGTATATAATATGTTACGATATTTTGGTTAAAAAATATGATAAGTCCAACTACTTAAAAACACTAACATTACATAAGTTAATATGGAAGAAACAAATAATATAAGCGAACGGTTGCTTGAAGAACAAAACCCTAATTGTTTTCAAAAATTTTTTTGTTGCTTTAAAAATAAACCTATAGACGAAGGTACACTGGCAGACAATAAGAGTGATGCGAGTGACGATAGCGACTCCATCCCTAAATGGAGTGTGTACAAAGGAAGAGAAGAAAACATAAGTGAAGAACAAGAAGGTAGAACAGTACGATTTCATTCATGCTGTAACTGATAAAACAAAAATAATATATTGTTGTTTTATGACATGTATTATGCTGATAATATTGTTATTATATTATAATACAACAACAATAATGTGTTATGTATATTTTCATAAAAAAAAAGTCGATGAAATTTTGAGAATTGGACATTTTTAAAAATGTCCAAAATGAGAATATTAGAAAAGTTTTTTTTCGAGATTTTCGTGTTTTCAAGATTCACTAATAAACGCTGTCAAAATTACACAGAAGGTTTAGGCATGACACCATAAATGTTTTTTGTGAAATATGATTTAGGGATTTTTTATTTCCATATATTAACCGATATGGAAATAAAAAAATCCTCAAAAATCCCTCAAAAATATGAGTGTAATAAATGTAACTATGTTACGGGTAGCAAAAAGGACTATGAAAAGCATCTACTGACTCGAAAACATGTGAAGGAAATAAATGGAAATAATTGGAAATCAAAAAATCCCATTTGTGAAATATGTAACAAACAGTTCAAAACGACTTCTGGTCTATGGAAACACAGAAAGAAATGTGGAGAATTTACAGTACAGATACAAGATTCAGAAAAGGTGTTAGAAGAGATTGTGTCAGACACATCAACTACAATAACGCCAGACATGATAATGAGCTTGTTAACACAGAATCAAGAATTTAAAGAGTTAATTATAGAACAGCAACAAGAAATGACAAAGTTGCAAGGTCAATTATTAGAGGCAGTAAAAGATGGAAAGACGGTTCATAACAATAATACAAACTGTAACAATACTCACAATAAGTTCAATTTAAATTTTTTCTTAAACGAACATTGTAAAAACGCCATGAACATATCTGAATTTATAGACAATATGGTATTGTCAGTGGAAGACTTGAAAAATACGGGCAGATTGGGATATATAGATGGAATAACTAAGATTTTTACAGACAAATTAAAAGAGTTGGATACACATAACCGACCGATGCATTGTACTGACTTGAAACGAGAGACACTTTATATAAAAAATAATAACGAATGGCTGAAAGAATCCGAGGATAAACAGAAAATGAAAACGGCGATAGAGTGCGTTGCGAATAAGAACTTGAATAATTTGAATCATTGGAAAGAGGACAATCCGAACCATACAATAATGGATTCCAAAGAAGACAAAGAATTCGTTGAAATAATGACAAATTCATTAGGAGGAATGGGTTCAGATCGAGAGAAAAACAAACAAAAAATCATAAAGAATGTATTAAAGGAAGTAATAGTGGACAAGTGAGATTTTTGAAAAAAAAAAGTAGACAAAAAATTTGAAAATGGACATTTTTAAAAATGTCCAAAATGAGAATATTAGAAAAGTTTTTTTTCATGGAATTCCTGTTTTTCGAGTTTCACTAATAAACGCTGTAAAAGTAAAAATAAAAATATTGGTACGACACCATAAATATTTTTTGTAAAAAACGATTTGGGGATTTTTCTGTTCTAATAGTATAGAACGATTTAGAACGAATGTCTGAAATAAAATCCCAATACAAATATTCATGTGAAATTTGTGACTATGGAACCAGTAATAAGAAAGATTATAAAAAACATTTAACCACTCGAAAACATATTAATAGAACAGAATTGAACTGTAAATCCCCAAATATAGTACCAAACAACCACTTTGGGTGTGACGTATGTGGACGTTCTTTCAAAGCTAGAAATTCATTATGGTACCATAAAAAGAAATGTATAGGGACAGAACTGTATCAAGAATCTAACGCAGAATCAGGTGGCAGCATAAATACTGATGTAGTCATGAAATTATTAACGCAGAATCAAGAATTCAAAGAACTAATGTTAGACCAATCAAAGCAATTATTGGAACAACAAGAAGAAAATAAAATATTACAAAATAAATTATTAGAAGCGGTGAAAGAAGGAAAAACCATAAACAATACTACGAATAATACAACAAATAATAAATTCAACCTGAATTTTTTCTTGAACGAACAATGTAAAGATGCTATGAATATATCAGATTTCATTGATAATATGGTATTATCAGTGGAAGATTTAAAAAATACAGGACGACTCGGATATATAGACGGAATAACCAAAATATTTACAGATAAATTGAAAGAGATGGATACATACGACCGTCCGATGCATTGTACTGATTTGAAACGAGAAACACTTTACATAAAAAATAATGATGAATGGGATAAAGATTCGGACAAAAATAAAATGAAAACGGCGATTGAATGTGTGGCGAACAAAAATCTGAATAATCTGAATAATTGGAAAGAGGACAATCCAAATCATGTAATCATGGATTCGAATGAAGACAAAGAATTTGTGGAAATAATGACAAATTCATTAGGAGGAATGGGTTCAGACCGAGAAAAGAACAAACAGAAGATAATAAAGAATGTATTAAAAGAAGTAGTAGTAGATAAATAATATATATTTTAGTATTTTAGTATTATATATTATGAATCAATCTATCACATTGAAGAAACATAGTAAAAAATATAACAAAACTCATAAAATTGACAATAAATTAACAAATAGTTCAAAGACAAAAACAAACAATAATACAAGTAGTAAGAATATGACGAGACTGAACGAATCTTTTGCCGATATGTTGGATAAATTATCCAAATTGATGATGAAAAAGGGTGAATTCATCAAGAGCCGTGCGTATTCAAAAGCACAGGAGACTATTTTGAAGGAAACGGATGATATTACATCCGCCAAACAAATGAAAGGGAAACCAGGAATAGGTGAGACAATCTTAAAAAAATTAACTGAGTATGAAGATACAGGAAAATTAGGAATGTTAGAAAGATACAAAAATGACCCAATGGTAATATTCAGTGATATATACGGTGTAGGTCCCAAAAAAGCAAAGGAAATAGTGGAGAAAGGAATAAAAACTATTGAAGAGCTACGAGAGAAGCAGGAAGACGTGTTGAATAACGTACAAAAGGTAGGGTTAAAGTATTATGAAGATATATTAGAACGCATACCAAGAAATGAAATCGATAAATATAATTGTGAATTTACGAATGCGTTCAAATTAGTTGCGAAAGATGTCGATGCCACATATGAGATTGTTGGTAGTTATCGCCGTGGTGCGAAGACGTCAGGTGATATTGATGTAATTATTACATCAGAGGATCCTTCCATTTTCCCAAAATTTATAGATGAATTACAGAAACAAAATATTATCACAGAAATATTATCACAGGGCAATACAAAATGTTTAGTCATTACCAAATTAGGGAGACGTTCAACTGCTAGAAGGGTTGATTTCATGTTTACTACCAAACAGGAATATCCGTTCGCTGTATTATATTTTACAGGAAGCAAGGCTTTCAATACGGTAATGCGTGGCCTTGCACTAACAATGGGTTATACAATGAACGAACATAGTATAAGAAATAATGACAAAGACAAAAGTCCGGTTAACGAAGTGTTTGTAACAGAGAAAGATATATTTGATTTCTTGAATATGGAATACAAAGAACCAACTGAACGCGTCGATGGAAATTCGGTAATTATTACAGTAGAGGTTCCCAAATTACAACCAACACTGAGTACAAAGAAAGAGAATAAAATGACAAAAAAATCCGTATCATATAAAAACATAGCAAAATCATTCAAGAATGAGGGCATAAATGTGATAGAGGATTTAACGGAGAAACAGCTGACCGATTTTATAAAGAAAGCAAACGATGACTATTACAACAAAGTGCCGATTTTAACTGATAATGAATATGATATAGTAAAGGAATATGCGGAAAGAAAGTATCCTAAGAATGAAATGATAGCAGTAATAGGTGCTCCTGTAAAGAAAAATAAAGTAACTCTTCCATATAACATGCCTTCTATGGATAAAATTAAACCTGATACAGGGGCATTAGTAAAATGGATGGCGAAATACACTGGTCCCTACGTATTATCGTGTAAATTAGATGGAGTTAGTGGACTGTATACAACAGAAGGCGACGAACCAAAGTTGTATACCAGAGGAGATGGAAAAGTAGGACAAGATATTTCCCATTTTATCAAACATTTGAATAATTTACCGAATGAAAAGGGGTTAGTTGTGCGTGGCGAATTCATAATAAGAAAAGATGTCTTTGACAAGAAATACAAAAATGAATTCGCCAATCCGAGAAATATGGTGTCTGGCATCATTAATAGCAAGACGATCGATAAAAAAGTAAAAGATGTGGATTTTGTAGCATATGAAATGATACGACCTGACTTGAAACCATCATTACAAATGGAAAAAATAGATAGTTTGAATATGAATGTTGTGTTGAATGAAACGAAAAAGGAGTTAACAAACGAGGAGTTATCCGACATATTATTAAAGTGGCGTTCAGATTATATGTATGAAATCGATGGTGTCATTGTGACAGATGACAAAATACATCCTAGAAAAGACGGAAATCCCGACCACGCGTTTGCTTTTAAGATGGTAATATCAGACCAAGTAGCTGAAGCAAAAGTAGTCAATGTATTATGGTCTGCGAGCAAGAATGGATATTTGAAACCCAAAATCCAAATAGAGCCAGTTCATTTGGGTGGTGTAAAAATTGAGTACGCAACAGGGTTCAATGCTAATTTTATAGAATCAAATAAAATTGGGGTAGGTTCAGTCGTAACAATCATTCGAAGTGGTGATGTGATTCCATATATTAAGAGTATCGTACAACCTGCTGAAAACCCGAAAATGCCATTAGTGCCATATCATTGGAATGAAACGCATGTGGATATAATTGTTGAGAATATTGATGAAGACCAGAGTGTACTAGAGAAGCGCATAACAGCGTTCTTTACAGGGATTGAAGTGGATGGATTATCGACAGGAAATGTAAAGCGTGTTATCAAAGCTGGATTCAATTCTATTCCGAAGATATTAAAAATGACGAAAAAAGATTTTGAGAAGGTAGAAGGTTTCAAAGAGAAGATGATAGACAAAGTACATAATAGCATACAGATTAAGGTAAAAGAAGCCAGTCTAGTAAAGGTAATGTCAGTGTCAAACGTGCTCGGACGTGGTCTTGGTGAGAGAAAGATTGGCCCAATAATGGAAGCTCATCCAAGTATACTTACAGAGGTAGAAACCATTGAACGAAAGAAACAGAAATTACAATCAGTCACTGGTATTGGAAAAGAAAACGCAAATAGTTTTGTAGAAAATATTCCGGCTTTTATGAAATTCCTGAAAGAAAGTGAGTTAGAGTACAAATTATCGCAAAAAATGAAATCAGAAGATGAATTACAGAATTCATTGAAAATAGTAGTAGATAAATCCCACAAATTATATGGAAAGAAAGTGGTAATGACAAAAGTCCGTGATGCGGAAATAATAGAATTATTAAAAGCCCATGGAGGAGAAGTGGTAGATTCAGTAAAAAAAGATACTTTCGCGCTAATCGTAAAATCAAAGGAAGATGTCTCGAATAAAACAAAAAAAGCGAGCGAGTTGAATATTCCTATCCTAACACCTGACGAATTTAAAATTAAATATATGTAATTGTTTATACAGCACTATGTGATTGATAAAAATTTTTTCTATCAAAATTATATAATAGAAAAAATTATGAATGAATACAAAACTCAAGAAGAATTAATATTCAAATATAGTGACAATCCCGAATGTTGGGAGATCCCTTCAAAATATTTCAAACCAAACAATGACCCAGTAAAGTTATTCTTGATGAATAATAATATCAAAGGGTACATTACGAAAGAACATTGGAGGACAAAACAACACATTATATGTAATACAAAATAGAATCAATGTCTGTAATATTTTTTTCATCGCCATTTACATCTGTTGTTTTGTAGTGTGAAAAATAAAGTTTATTTAGTTGGTCGGCTGGTTTATGATTATGTACGTTTCGAGCAATCATTTTATATAATTTAAATTGCGGATAACGTTCTTCTCCGTTACGTTTGTATAGAATATTTTTGTTGTTATCATCTAAACACCATTCATATACAATTTTTTGAAAATCATTAAATGATGAAGTATCATTATCATCTTCAATTATGAAATCATATATGGAACATCCAAGACGACATAAATCAAAACTTTGATTTGGATCAATCCTTGGTTTATTTTCATCGAAAAAAGGTTCACAATTATATTGAGTGGAGGCGTCTCCAGTTTTAGAGAAACTGTCACTGCAGTACGTCTGATTATTGAACCTGTAGATGCTTCTGCCAAAGTCAATTATTTTATATATTCTACCAAAGGTCGGAACTTTGAAATACTCATTATTATATTTATAAGTAATGAAGCGTTCATTCGTAGCAGAATACATAATATTATTTGTATGAAGATCATTATGTGTAAAATGAAAGGCTTTCTGATAAGTTATTAAAATCATAACAATTTGGAAGAGAGCGCTGTTCGCTTCCTTATCACTAAGAGATTCGCTCTCTAATAAGTCGTCAAAAGTGCCGTCACATTTTTCAAGACAAATCAAATTTACAGGAAAATTATTGATATATGCGTAATGTTCGTCATCGTCATCGTCATCGCTGTTAGAATATTCGGAGCAAGATGTATTTTCACTGACTGAATCAGTTGCGTCCTCGCCTTCTTCATCTGCTGGAAAATATTCTTCGGAGTTATTTGAACCAACAGATAATTCTTCTTCGTCACTACTGTAATTTAATGCACTATCGTCACTATCGTCACTATCGTCACTTGAAATGGTTGCGTTAAGAGAAATGGTTTTTTTATCATATATCATGTTCATATCTGCGTGAAGGTCAGTTATATTGTCTATACTATTGTCAGGCAACGAATACACTGACAAATTATGTTTCAGAGACTCACTGAATCTTAATTTATCTTTATTACATCTAGAATTCGTCGATGGCTTATCTTGCTCGACTGTTACATCAAAGAGTTTGCCAATATTTTCATTAAAAAAAATAGATTCATTTAAGTAGTCTACATCATCAGTTATATTCATTTTGTACTTTGATTGAATGCCAAGGTAATTTCCAAAAAAATTCAAGCCATGTATAAAGTTATGCTTTGTAAATAAGAAATACACAAGGTAATTAAAAAAACAATCAGTATATGCTGAATTATCAGGGTCGTTTATTTTGGTTATGCCTGAATTTTGAGTAGACAATTTAGGCAAACTGCTTAAGTCATTCATATTCTCTTTATACTTTCCTACCATATAGCGTAGGGGGTCAAGTATAGGTGAATACTTAATATGTATAGCCGTTTTTGTAATATCATTTGTTGATCGTGAAATAACTTGATCGTTACTATATAAATGAAACTCATGCTTTAAAGAAATGCCACTAATATCTTCGAATGTATCACCTGAATTAAAAATTCGGTTATATATAGGATTATGCAGTTGTAATCCAGATATATCATATGAATTATAATTGAACTTATGGTCGATGCTATTTAATGTCTCATTGACGTTTGTTAGACATGGCAAATTGACATTTTTATCTTTGATTGAATTTATATCAAAAATATTCATTTAATAATATTATATTTGATTTCTATATTTAAATTAATTAACGTAAACTAATTATAAAGTAGCCTCGTTTAATTTATACAAACAATATATCATAATATCCTAATAATATGACGTTAGAATTGAAGAAATTTAATATGCGTGAAATTACGTTTAAACCAAATGAAAACAAGGGACCTGTAATTGTCATGATAGGACGTCGTGATACAGGAAAATCATTTTTAGTAAGAGATCTATTATATTATCATCAAGACATTCCGATAGGAACTGTAATGTCTGGAACTGAAGCCGGAAATGGGTTTTATGCGGAACATGTGCCTAAATTATTTATTCATGAAGAGTACAATACTGTATTGATTGAAAATATTCTAAGACGTCAAAAGACGGTAATGAAACAAGTGAACGCAGAAATGGCGCGATATAAGCGAACTACAATAGACCCTCGCACATTTGTGATTCTAGATGATTGTTTATACGACCAATCATGGACGCGTGATAAAATGATGAGATTGCTATTTATGAATGGGCGTCATTGGAAGGTTATGTTGATAATTACCATGCAGTATCCGTTAGGAATACCTCCAAACTTGAGAACAAATATAGATTATGTATTTATATTAAGAGAACCATACTTGACAAACAGAAAAAGGATTTGGGAAAATTACGCAAGTATGTTCCCAACATTAGAGTCATTTTGTGCGGTCATGGACCAAACTACAGAAAATTACGAGTGTTTGGTTATCAATAATAACGCAAAATCAAATAAACTAAACGACCAGATCTTTTGGTATAAAGCTGAAAATCATCCAGCGTTCAGACTAGGTTCAAAAGAATTTTGGGAAATATCAAAAAATATGGGGTCTGATGATGAGGATGAAGCATATGATCCAAGTAAAGGGAAAAAGAAAACAGGACCAACTATTAATGTAAAAAAAAACAAGTGGTAAAAAATATACAATAAATACATTATTATTACATATTTTTAATTATTCGAATTCAAATTATCTATTTGTGCTAGTAGGAAAAGCACTCTGTCCCAGCCATCAACAAGCAATATATTGTCTCCTTCAATCAAGTCTCTGATTCGTGTAGAAAGATCTTTCAGCTCTTGATTCGTCGTGCTACCCGCGGCAACAAGAGATTCATCAGTTACAATTTCACCTTCTTCTGGCTCGATGTTTTCGGCAGAATAATCATTCGCAAGCGACCTAGCCACTTCATCATCACTGTTTTCGGCAGAATAATCATTCGCAAGCGACCTAGCCACTTCATCATCACTTGTGAATGAACCTAGGTCGTCTTCTTCATTTTCATCAGCCAGTGTATCATTGTCACCAGTTCGATGGATTGAACCAACAGATGAAATAGTGATTGTGTCATCATCATTTTCCATGGCTTCTTCGGCGTCCGAATCTATGAAGTTGTATGTTCGATAAATCGTATTGTTATTGGTGCGACGCATTTGCGAAGGGGGAAACGCAGTTGGTTGTATAACAGAAGGCATTTGTCTCATAGGGGGCATTTGTCCGCGCATATGATACCGGTTTATTCTGTTATTTCTAGTGATATCAAATATATCATCGTCTAATCTGTATTCAACGTCATTTATAAAACCATGATACGAATGAGATTCATCATAGTTATTTGTCGTGCTGCCATGTTGATACGGGATATAATCCGTAGAGAATCTATGGACTTTTGTAATTTCTTCGTTAAACCCCTTAATCGTACGAGTCAACTTTCTACCAAATGTTGGATTGTTCGTATATAATAATTTCAACTTATATTTCAATTCATCCATACAGCAGTTAGAATAAAAGTTGTCGTTGCTATGTTCGGTGATGAGATACAATTCCAGATATGGTTTCAATATATTCACTAATAGAGTCTTGTCAAAGCCTGGTGAAATCGAAAATTTAAAATCTACATCATCGAATTCTTCAATATCTAACAACATTTCCTTGCATTTGTAGGAGAGCATGTTAATTGGGGAATTTTTAATAAAATCTTTTATAGCCATTTTTGTAAGGAAGGGATTATGTTCGTTATACAATTTTGACAGACTAAAATCACACAGGTAATAGTGGCGGAATAATTCAGGAATTCTTACTGTGTTTCTGGAGGCTTCGAAGTACATTTTATATAGAGACGATTTAGTGAAAGGGATGTTAGTATATGGATTCTTAACCGGCTTTGGTTCAATATATTCAAGACCATCAATATAATTACATAGACTTGTTTTAACTATGTTTAAAATTTCACTCATTCGAAACACATAACGATTGTTATTTTCATATATAGTAACCGCATAGGTGTCTTCCTCGCATATAGGTGTCATCATCATGTCCTCTTGGTTTTGTATCTTGCTTTTTTTATATTTATAGTTGAATGCGAACTTTGAAAGACTGTGATACAATCGCTGTGCTTTACAGAAGGTGTCTAAGTAATTGTCAGGGTTGTTATGTAAATCAAATTTATTATTTATACAGGAACCGATAAGTCTAAACTTATCATGAATAGTAGAGTTTATATTATTGACATGTGCGAAAGCCATCGTTAAACGTGCGTGTTTGTAATGATGTTTGCTTGAGGTGTATTGTTCTAACTTCTTGAAATTCTCTTCAAAACTATTCTCTGCATTATACCCCTTCATGCAGGGGTCTGCTAGACAAAACAGTATTTCTTTGAAAATTTCCATGTTGTTGGTGTTGTATTATTATTGATTTAATTTCTATCAATAATAATTATTTCAAAATATATTCAATTTTACATTAATCTTTCTTTTTGCTCTCGCTGGCATTGTTAATAATTTCCTTTGCGACAAGTTCATTTCTCAAGTTGGTTGCCTCAACTTCAGATACTTCACGGTCTTCAAAGTTAACTGTATCTTTTACTCCAGTTAAGTTGCCTTCTTCATCAATTGTCTGTGTAAGAACATTGCCACTCTGGTTAGCCTTCTCAATATTCTCCATAATTGCTTTCTTCTTAGACTCTCGGACTCTCTCTTCAAACTCTTGTTTAGCCTTCTCCTCATTCTGCATCTTCTCTTTATGAAGAGCGTTCAATTCCTCTTCAAGATGTTCTACTCTTCCTGTCTTATATGCATCCGGATCCCAGGGAATCCAGACACCTACAGGTCCAACAAAAATGTCATGATTAGGATCGCTCTCGCGAAGTTTCTTAGCACGTTGCTCGGCTTCCTCTTGAGAAGGGAAAGTTCCACGAATTTTCAAACCTCTAACTGATGTCTGAAAAGCGTTCTCCCGATTGAATTGCTCTGACAATTTGTCTTCCTGCTTATCTAAGAAATTTTTATAGTCGTCTTCGATACCAGTCTTCTTGAGTTTAGCACCCTCTTCAACGACAAATTCATTAAAATCATTGGTAAGGGTGGTTGCATCTAGATTATACTTATATGCGATAAAGTGAATGAACTCAAAATACCGTTCCATTGATTTAGAGAATTCCCATGTCTTTACAAATTGACTAAATAAATAAAGTTCTTTTTTTTCTAAAATTTTTTCAGGTGACACAAATGACATGCATGAGAATTTTTGTCCTGCGATGGAAGGATCTTCATCGCATAAGTCGATGTATTTAGGATTTTTAGACCCGTCAGCTAGAGTTTTTTTATCGAAGCCACTCATTCTATAAATATTACTATTTATAGTGTTTAAGTATTTTAGTCGCAGTATTTTATTATTGTTATTATTGTTATTATTGTTAAAGCTTTTTTTTGTTTGTCTATATTATATATTAGTAGAATGCTTGATATGACTGAGTTGGTTAAACGCGCTATCAAATACCTGATCGAAGGTCTGGTTGTGGCTCTTGCTGCTTTCGCAATCCCCCAGAAGAAGATTAATCTTGAGGAGATCATTGTGATCGCCCTGACCGCTGCTGCGACTTTCGCTATCCTGGATGTCTTCATCCCTGCTATGGGAAGTTCCGCACGTGGAGGTGCTGGATTCGGCATCGGCGCCAACCTGGTTGGCGGCATCAAACTGGCATAAGTCAGCTGCAATAATAAATTAGTATCATAAAAAATGGTTAGTCCCATTTTTTATGAAATGTTACCATAATCAATGTGTACTATAATTGAAATTGCGAAAGAATTTTCTAAACCCGTCACGTATCCAGTACATTCCTGCTGATTGACAGTGCTCGTCACAAAAATGGAATGTTTGCGGTTCTCGATGGAGGTCTGGATGAAACTCCATTATTTCTTCTATTTCTTCACCAGCTGGTATGTTTTTTTCACAATATTCATAGTCACATTCATAGTTGGATTCATAATTGTTGATAAGTTCATCCAATACATAAGACATATTATATATATGGAAATCAGCAAATAAATCTTCATGTACTCGATTTAAACTGGCTCTATGTTCCGGGTTGAACTCGTAAATGTATTCTTGAATATGCTCTGGTAAATCTTGAAAATTCGTCATAATAAATAAATATATGTATGTTTTAATGTTATTTTTATAATATTATTAAAACTATTCAATTTTATGCGTCGTAAAAAGGATTATCATGTATCTCCATGCCACAATACTCGCGTGGTTCTTGTTTGTAATCGGTCGGTTGATGAATTCCCGCGTCTTTTGCGTTTTTCAACAAAAACTTGAAATTTTGCCAAAATTCAGACTTGTGTCCGATGGATTTTGTCATTAAATGTGACAATTCGTGTATAGCAACGAAAGTGAGAGTGTGTTTGTCTATAAGCTCTTCATTGTTGCCTTTCGTTTTGTTTAAACAAAACGCTATTTTCTCCCCTTTATTTTCGCTGTAAGCGGTATAAGAGCTTGTTGGTAGAGTTTCTGTGATTTTTTTAGGATTAAAGTTTTCGACTAAACGTTTTACAGCCTCGTTGCTTGGATGTTTATTTTTCACATATTCTACTAGGTCTTTACATTTATTTGTTACTTCCGCTAGTAAATCAACCGCTTTGTTTACTTTGCCTCGTTCTCTTACACAATATTTATTACCGTCTACACCAGATACCACGCACTTCAACAAAAAACTATCTTGATTAACAATATAATAGTACAATGACATGCCGACCACAAGCAGAATCATTGTAGAACCTAAAAGATCTGATTTATCCATTTATATTATGCAATCAAAAATAAAAGACGCCAATTTATGATTTTATACTTTATCGTAAGTATAAAATAATAATTAGTCAATAGTTAGAATATTTACTTGCTAATCTCCATCTCTTGGCGGACAACGTCGGCCTCGATGGTACTATTGTTCCAGGGCCCGACATCCTTCTTGGAGATGACAGGATCAGAACGAAGCTGTAAGTTAGCGTTCTTCATGCTCTGGCCGACAGTATCCAGACCAACATGGTATCCAGCTTGGAGAAGATCGGGGACCATGACATCACCGGTATTCATGTTAGCAGGGTTCAATTCAGCAAACTTGCTGTTCTCATCCTTGGGAAGCAGGTCAACGGGGTTTGCGACAGGCTGCATCGCATAACCAGCCTCGGCAGAGGGTGCGGGTGCGGCCTCAGGGGCAACCACCTTCTCTTCCTCTTTCTCCTCCTTATCGGGAGTTCCGGTCTTCATGCCATCAAGATTGAATAATTTAGAGCCAGAGTATTGGTTGATAGCCCAAAGAAGGACGAGGGCAATTACAAGAACAAGTCCCCATTTGGAAAGAAAAGTCTTTACAGTTTGCATAAAATTTTTAGCCATTGTAATCCTTATATATAAACGCTTGACAAAATTATTTTTGATAATGTTAATTTATTCCCTAAAATTTGTATTATAATGTATGTTGTATAGTAAATTAGAACACCTAAATAAATTATTCGGAATCACTCATTTCAATATCACTAACATCGCTATCTTCAATATCATCCAACATGTATGTATTTTTTATGTTTTTTGCTTCTAAATAGGATGCCATTGCCATATCTTTTGCTATTTTTGCTTTTCGTCTAGCTTCTCGGTACATTTCATAATATACATCTTTTCTATTTTTCAAAATAAACGTCTCATCTTCAGGCAATTCTTCTAAATCAAACTTTACTTCCTCAAAATCTGTATCATTGAGTGTTGTTATATCAAGAGTATCTATACTAATTTTTTCTTCTGACGTTTCATTCTTGGACTCCTCTATTCTTGGTTGTTCCCCAACTTCGTGTTCTTCTGAAATTCCTAAATCGCCAGGTTCGTCGTCTTCTTCTACATTAAGTGGCATTTCTGTCTCTATTTCTTGTTTGTCCGATGGCAAGATTATTTCGTTCGTTTCATTAATAGACGTATCTTCTACATCTTTTATCATGTCATTGATCGTCTCAATCGTGTCATTGCTGATATTTGTTTCACTAGACATTGTATCTACAATAAGTTCCGTATTATTGTCCTCTGTTTTAATATGATTTTCCATGTCACTGTGATTTGTTGAAACTAACTTGTCTTCGCGTTTTCCAAATACACATCTATCGAATAAATTGGTAGGTTTAAGAGTCATGAGCTGTTTGAGTTCTATTTCAATTTGAAAACTTCTTGCCGAACATTTTATTCCTTTGAATTCAATTACACTCATAATCTGTTGGTTTTCTTTTACAGCATCAATCGGCAACTCATTCTGTTCTTCATCATATACTTTGATTGCGGGTTTGCCTAAATGGTTGGCAATATTGACTCTTAAAATATAATATTTTCCAGATTTATATACTTTCATGGGTGTTGAAAAGTAATTTTCGATGTCATGTAGCTCCATATCACTGTCAAACCATTTGTCTCGACTATTGTAAATATGATTTACGCAGTATGATTCAAGGTTCTCTACCCATTGAATAAACTGTTCGTCTATATTTGTAAACATCAGGTCAATATACCATTTTTTTCCAACGTTAATAATACCATTACGGGTTACACATTTTGGAGGTTGAGTATACAAATTATTATTGTCTATGATAAATTTTATAAAATAATTGCCATTTTCAATAGGACCGGGTTTAGTTAATACAATGGATTCAAAAGAGAATGTTTCAAAGTCTTTATTAGTGGAATAAATAGACATAGTATAGATAAGAAAGGGGATATATTTATATTTGTTACAACGCGTCAAATAAATATAAATAAATTGTGTCCGTACAGTAGAAATGAAATCAATAAGAGATAGTTGTATAGAATTATTCAAAGATGAAAATATAAAAAAAGATATTAAGACTGTACTTGAACCATTAGTTGAAATTATTTACAACGATTTATATGTATACATTTGGTCTATCTGTTTTTTCAATTTATTCTTGTTTGTCATGATAATTGTAAACCTAGTACTATTAATGAAGATATTGACGAGAACCACAACCAAATTTTTAATAGAATAATTTTATGTACCATTATAATATAATATGAGTGAGTGGACCGACTATGTGACTAAATTCTACAACGAGAAGAAACTACAAAACAAGGATTATTCGTTCAAGCAGGCATTAAAAGACGCATCAAAAGAGCGCAAGAAACAACAAAGCCAACCTAAAAAGGAGGGCAAAAAAGTTATTAAGAAGAATAAATCAGAAAAGGCAAAGAAGAAATAAACGTTGCAAATAAAATATTCATATTTAGTAAATATAAACATGAATAAAGAACCGCTTTCGACACAAAATACTTCTCTTGTAGTGAATTCGAAGCAACAACTTATAGATGACGTACAACGTTGGGTTATTTTAGAGGGCAAATTGAAAGAAGTAAATTCAAAAGTAAAACAGATGAGAGACATGAAGAACAATTTAACAAAAAATATAACGTCATATATGAATTCAAATAATATTAATAACAATATTGAAATATCAGATGGAGAACTTAGGTTTTATGAAAAGAAAGAATACTCCGCACTAACCTATAATTACATTCAAAAGTGCTTGAATGAAATAATCGCAGACGAAACACAAGTGGAATACATAATAAAATACATTAAGGATAATCGCGAACAAACTACAAGTACAGATATTCGGCGTTTTTATAAGAAGGAATAAATCTATTTGTATAGTATAATGAGTGAAGAAAGTATAATTTTTGGAGGAAATATCGCTGGCATGCCAGTATCAAAATACAATAGTATAACAGGAGGTGCGAGTGATGTATATAATCGGGAGGAAAGATTTGATGGTTTGGTTGTTCCTATTGGTTTAATACAGTATACTCAATTAAATAGGCGAGAACCCGCCATTCAGTACAAACAAACCAAAGAGGCAAATGTTATAGATGATAAATTATTTGATACATTATTTGGGGACGTTAAACGTAATAAAACCGGACAGAACAAGACTGAAAAAAAGAAAAGTACTACTACGAAACAGAGTCGAAAAGTGAAATAAATTTTTATATCTATATAAATAAAAATTTATTTGATAGAGCATCTAATATCTAGACCACATATTACGATTATATGAATTGAGTTGTAACACTTTGTCAGCGTTCTTCTTCCATTTATCCATTTTCTCTTTCATTTTTTTGTCATATTTCGTTTCGGGGTATAATTGATATTTTTTAGACTCTAGACGACGAACATCATCGTCACTTGGGCTTGGTTTTTTTCCAAAACAGTTTACACCAAATTTCAAATTCGCATTTCCCATGTAACCTCCATTTATGCCTGGGCGTCCACAGTTATTCTTGGCTTTGGGGTTCTTTTGTAACTCAGTCCAACTGGACTTCTGAGTAGGGAAATAAGCCATTTGTCCTTCAGACCAGCCATAATTACACCATTCCGCACCATTGTTGTATGCTTGTTCGATTTGGTCGTAATTTGCTAACTCAGCCCCGTATATGCTACATACAGCTTTTGCTTCATCATATGTATATGCGTTGTTTGATATATTGAATACTTCATTGCCATCGGGAATAACAATATTGCTTAAATCTGTTTGTAATACATCCTGTTTTGCGGCATCTTCTGGGATTTCTTTCTCCTCCTCTTGCTCTTCCTCTTTTTCAACACCCGAAATATTGTCTTTGATATCTTGTATAACATCGGTTAATGATATATTGAGAACATTTTTGAAGAAAAACACAAATAGTACTACACACATCGCTGCTATCAAACCAGTTTCGATTATAGCAATGCTCATAGGTTTCGTGTCGGGTGTCATAGGGACCCCAAATACATACGTAATCATGTAGAATGCTAACACAACTACAGTAGTAGTAACAATCGAAATATTGTTATCTAAATAGGCCATAATACTGTTATATGTTTCTTCTATGTCTTCTGCCTTCAATTCATAATTGTTAGACGACAAATAAGAAAAAATATAAATACCTAATACACCTAGAAGAGAGAAATCAATTAATCTACTTATAAAAATCTCGCTTTTAGATACAGTATTTTTCATGAATTTCCCTAAAATGAAATACGCAAGTATAAAGACAATTATAAACGTAATAACGTATGTGGTTGTCTCATTTCCAAAGAAATCAATCTTATTAGATGGTTCTTCAACTTGATAATCTTGATTATAATTTTCCAATTCTGTATTTTCTATATCCACTGGTTCTGACATAATACAAATTAATATATTATAGTAAGTTATTTTTTTTACGATAAAAAAGGCTATATGCGTGCTGACTAGAAAGTATTTTTTCGTCTTTTATCATTTCTATACGTTCATCATTAAAATGGACCCATTGATTATTTGTATGTTTTATGAAAACTGTGTAATGCCCTCCATTTGAATTTCCATAATGATTTACAACACCATATAGTTCATATTGAAATGAGTTTTTATTGTATCCTCTTACATACTTTGATAGGTCTAGATCATTAATTGGATACGATACATGTGCGTTTATTTTTGACATACCATCAGGGGTATAACGATTGAAATTTATAGCTAATATTTTTGGGAAATTCCAAAACTGTGTCTGTTTTATTACATCTTCTTTCTGCTTGGTATCTTCATTATACCAAGCATTGTCGTTTTCAAGCATTTCGGGTTGTGTATAAAAATCAAAACATTCATATATGTCTTTCATTACATTGTCTCCATTCAATATTTGAAGGTTAATCATAAAATAGGATTCTGGTCGAAATACATGTTGGGTTTTATGGTCTTTTGAGACAATTTCAGTAAAACTAATGCCGTAAAACATTTCGTATATTTCTGAATACTCTTTTGTATAAATTTCTTTCAGCATTTTATTACATTCAACCGCATTCTTATCCATAACGTTTTCGATTTTGCCTTTGATTGTCATTTCTACGCTTCTAGATACACTATTATGTATACAATCAATTATAAACATAAGAAATTCAGGCATATCATTCTGCGAAAATCCTGTAAACAAATCTCTCTTTTTTCTCTTTGCGATTACCATAACATTATTGACAAATCTCGATGGCGTTACCACACCATTCGACGACCACATTACTTTCCTCAAATCATTCCATTCTGTAGATATAACCGCATCGTCATTGTCTTTGAGTTGTGTTTTGAATTTGGACGAATCAAGGAATTCGTTCAATTCATATGTATGACTTAATATCTGCATACATACATTCAAAAAACACGTATTTCCCATATTTTCTATCCCTGTCATTCCTTTGTCAATATATTTTGACAAATCCATTTAAAATTAGTATTATTCTTTATTGTATTAGAGTATAAAAATCTCTTTACACCCTTTATATAAACTTTATGTCTGGCAATGATAACGATTTATTTAGAGATTTAGATAATGAATTGTCCACATTTATGGATACTGTATTGAATAACTATTCTACAAACAATGCTAATGCTAATATTGATACAAATAGAAGAGATGACCCTTTTTCGTTTAATCTGAATTATCCTCCGCGAACAAATCCAAACGCTGTCCCACCAACTACACCTATCCATAATCCAAATGTAAATACACGTCCGCCTAGAAATGCTGATACGTTTATGAATACGCAATACTATTCTGTCTTGATGAATTCTATACAGACCATACGTGATATCACGGTTGGTTATAATAATAATATGCGCGATTATTCACATAATATTTCAACACTTGTCTCACTACTGCGCGTTTTGAACGTACAACACCAACATAACGTCGCATCTGAAAGACAAGATAACCGTCGCGCACATCAACAACATCAATCTAGACAACGCAATCCTGGTGTCATGAATATAGGACGAGCAGAAACAGGTACATTTTACCGTACAAATAGTGGAACATTTACAAATGAAGGGTCTCCTAGAGGAAATATGACAGGCATTGATTTATTGTTGAGAGCGCTAAATATGCCAACAGATTTTGAGAATGTCGTTGTATCACCGTCACAAGGACAAATTGATGAGGCCAGTGAAATAATCGTATATACAAGTGACATGAGTTATAATTATTCTTCCCGTTGTCCAATCACATTAGAAGATTTTCAAGAGGGAGAACAAATACGAAGAATTCATCAGTGTAATCATATTTTCAATTCAATCGCGTTTAATAACTGGTTTGAAAACAATGTAAGATGTCCTGTGTGTAGATTTGATATTCGCGAATACAACAATCACAATAATAATGATGATGAGCCGAATAATGTAAATCGACAAAACTCAACAGAATCGTCGACTACAACTGATAGCAATGTAACAAATCATATTGACTCTGGTGAAGAAGAAATTACAACTAGTCGAATAGATTTATCTGGTAACAGAATAAGGTATATAGTTGAGTATGAACTGCCGAATTCTGAATATATTTTATATATTCCAGACGCATCTACTAACCCACAACGAGGAGACATCAACGATGAAACTGAATAATGCTGCGTATTTATAGTTCAAACCCCCAATCATCGGTTAACCCCCCTTCAAATATATTTGTATCATAATGATGTTTATCAAATATAAAATTAAAGTCATTAATAATGGTTATTTTATCATGAATACTCACTTCATGACATTCTAGTTTTTGTAGAAGTTGCTGTCTCAATAAATTGTGTGATAATTCCTCTACAGAAGGTTCTTTATTATTATTATTATGTCTACTATCAAAACCATCCATATGTAAGTCAAACAATGAGCCCTCATACATTTTTGTTAGCATATACACATTTTTATCGTTTTCTGTAGGCATTTCAATGTGACTACCTAATGTTCGAATTTTTGTATATTTCTTATGATTAAATATACAAGAAATGATGAAAAGTACTTTCAAAAGCATTACATTTATTATAAAAGAAAAATTCATATAATTTACAATAAAAACATTATTTACAATTGCATGTTATATTGTTTAAAAGTAAATTAAACTCTTAGTATGGTTTAAAATACGTGTCAAGTCACTCCATTGGTTGGGTTGAATGTCTTTGCCAATATTTGTATTAGTCGGTTCATTCGTATTGTGTTTTCTTCTTGTAATGTACGACTTGTCAATTACAAAGACTTTATATAAATTTTTTGTCATAGGTGACGTGGGAAAGAAGCCACGATTCGATATAATGAATTCTTCTATATTATAATCATCGCTCGCTGATAGAGAAATCACTTTATTTGATAACACGTCTTCCGCGAATATATCTATTATCGCATCTTCTGTAAGAATCGTACAATATTCAATCTCCTCAATAAGAGCATTATAACAATATTTCATTGGAAGGTCATTGTCAAAACTCAAAATAATTGGTTTGCTAGCAGTAGTATGTATTTCAAAAGTGAACTTCATTTTTGGGTCTTTGTCAAAGTTGTTGTTGTGATTATTCATTATTTTTCATTGTCATTTGTAAATATTTGAAAAACGTTCAATTTTATAAAAAAAATATAATTTTTACACGAATACAAATTATTACATTTTAAAAGCATTTTACACGCTTAGTTTTGATGGCTCGATAACCACTTGTTCTATGGCATGTTTGAAAATCAAGAAAATTCTTCTTTGTTATTTCTCCATCATGATTTACATATGCAATACTCCGAATATTGAAGTCTCTCATTTTTAAGAAACAATCAATGCATGGCGCGGAACACAATAATTCATTGCGGTTTGACAGTCTTGTTATGTAGAGAGTTATTTTTTTGGTTATATTCTGCTTTAGACATTTTCTTAATACATCTATTTCAGCATGACAAGAACATACACCATCTATCAAACCATCCTTTGAATATGTTCGATAATTATTGTAGCCTTTCGCAACAACCTTTCCAGAAGCTACTGCCACACAGCCCAATCTATATGCCAATTCTGATTTTTGAGCCTCCGCAATGGCAGCATCCATATATCTTGAGTCCGAGTTAGAATAATTCATTGTTGTTTCATTTTTATGAACTATTATTTCAACGCGTTTGTATTCAATTTTGTAAAAATGTTTTCGAAATTACAGTTATTATGTTATATACTGACTATCATAATAACTTTATATTGCACCTTTGGAAACTAGTATTCAGTATTTTAAATACCCAAATGTGTAAAAAAAATGTATGTTTTAATATATGAATACAATTTTAAAAACTGAATTTATTGAATTTGAAAAATATCATACAAATGTTTATAATATATTTTTTCACATAGTATGTGGGTTTATTTTTATGACTTGTTTATTTTTATTATCAAATAATTATAGCACTGTATTATTAAGTCTATATTCGTTGTTAATATTATTTACAATTCAGAATTTAGCTGTTACATTCTCCATTTTTATTATCATATTTGGCATGATGTATTTGATAAAGAAATATTATTTAAAACCAGGCTCAATGAGGTTATTGTTGTTATTATTGTTCTTTTATTTTCTACCAGATTTATCGCATTATTTAACTAGTGAACCTTCTATGTTGAATATAAATAATATATCACCGTTATCATTATTTACAAATATTTTCTATCTTTTGCCATTCAGTGTGATACGTTTATCTAATTCCGAGTAAATTATACCTTGACCAGTAAAATGCCACTATTAGCAAATAAGTAAAAACCAATGAAACTAGTATATTTTGTGTTAATTTTGATATGTTTTTATATATTAATTTTATTTCGAATACATAGTTTAAAATTATTATTACTATCAATATAATTAATAATATCATATATTGAATGTATGGTGTATAAAAATATTGACAACCCAAACCCATAAAAAATTCATAAAAAGTTTCTGGGTCTGTTCCCGTTTTCATTATATACCGCGTTATATTTTCGTAGTACAAATATATATTTTTGATTGTTTCAAGGTATTCTTTTGAATATTTACAATCTTCACATACTATGTAATGCAGTTTCAGCATAATCCTAGGTGTAGCTTTGTTGTTTTCTTTGATTACTTGGTGGGTAGTTTTATCAAAATCAAAAACAATATAATCTCCCGCGTTTATTTTGTGTCCTGTTTTTAGATTGTTAAAATTAGTAATAATATTGTCATTTCCGTCTGTTAACCCAATAAGAATACGATAAAACCGAATCCCATGAAAATTAAAAATACAATCTTTATGGATATCATAGTTGCTTGAAGCGCCGTATAAATTGTTTTTATTTATATTATTTTTAGGATTTGAATAGTATAGTTCGTCCATTTCATTCGCGTTATTTCTAACGCATTTTTTACTACCATCGCATAATTTATTCCAAAAAGCATGTTTTTGTAATTTTTCTACTTTAGATTTTATATTGGGAGACATATCTTTATACCAGACATGATGTGTAGACGCGTGTATATCAGGAATTATATTATAATATTCTGTTGATATGTCATCTAAAATAGCTTGTAATTCGTTAGGCAATTTACCAATGCCGACTTTTCCTTCTATATCATCTCTATATGTAAACAAACTATCCATTATATATTATAATATATTTTTATTAACGCATATGAAAAATATTCATTTTGTTTTTACAAATGTAAAATATTATTTAATATTCTACATTGTTTTGTTATCACTTATTTGTTTTATACATCTTTTATATGTCTATTTTGTTGGACCAATACACGTATTTACATTTTGCGACAGGCATCATAGCATACTTTTGGGGGGTAACACTGCCTGTATGGATATTATTACACATATTATATGAATATATCGAGAACCTGGAATCGATAATTTATGTAATCAATCGTTACATTACGATATGGCCTGGTGGAAAAACACAACCTGACCCGTATTTGAACCGAGTTGGAGATGTTATATCCGGCACACTAGGGTGGATATCAGCGAATTATTTAGATGTTATTGGCAGTTATTATCAGTGGTATGAGCCACATATAGTATAACGCATGTTTGCTAATGGTAGTTTTTCTGAATCATTTACAATATTTCCTTGCGATTAAAGCAACATCAATCAATACTACAACATATATTAAATAATCGTAACTTTGATGGTCTTCATGTGTCAAATATGACATGAAATAGTAAGGTATGTCTTTATGATTAGTTGATTTATCTAAATTACACGCATCATTGTACCAATCACTTATTATACAGTTACCAAAGTGCTTCCATCCAGCAATAATAGTGAGAACATATAATAAATGTATTTCAGGATGTCCTAAGATTAACGTTCCAAACCATGAGTAAATTGAAACGAAATGATGTAATAAATTAACGGTTGCTATCTTCATATTAGATTTTTCACAGCCATCGTGAATAATATTATTTGTGAACGATATAAGAACAATAAGCAGGTAAATAAAAATACGTTTATCCATCTATAATATTACAATATAGATTTTGTAATTGAAATAGTGAATTACAAATTACTCTTCTTCACCATTTGAAAAGAATTTTGTAATTGTCTGGATATTGTTCTTTTTATTATATATTTTTTGTAATATTTTATCAAATAGAAGTAGTTTTATCTTTGAACTAGATAATTTTTCTCTTTTTTTCATGAATAATTCTAGGTCCCCGTCACATGATTTTTCAATGGCTGCGACATCTTTTAAATATGTCTTAATCGCAGATTTCTTGTTCTGCATCATCCAAATCTCTTCCAATGCTAATCCAAATAACTGTTGTAATGGTTTCATAAGTTGATTTGTAATATAATGTGTGTAATCAATCGCCAAATTATTCTGAATAATATAATCAGGTGTTTCGATCTTTTCACCCATCAGAGCCTTTTTTTTATCATTTACAACAAATACAAATTTCATTCTGTCTCCTGGTTTAGGTTTGTTTCCGGGATCTCTTTCGCCTATGCGATCTGCCAATACTTTGTGTCCGATTTGTTTAGGATTCTTGTAATCACTCCGAAGTGCCTTTGTAATAGCTAATTTATCCATGCCTACTTTGCCGTCAATCAAATCTAACAACGCATTATTCAAATACTCTATAGCGACTTTAACACTATTGTCTTTCATTAATATATTCAAAATGCCACCATATACATCTTTTAAATAGTCACATGAGTCACGACGTTTCAATGACAATCCCATAAATTTCATGTTCCCCTTTTTGGGGTCTTCTTCATAAAGCATTCCCACATATCTCTTTTTGGATAACAATATGAAGGGCATGAGGGTCTTTTCATACTCAAGACACATGGGTGGTTTCAAATATTGAGTACATAGTTCAGCTGCCTCTTGCGCGAGTTCAATCGTAGTTTCTAATGCTTTGTAACCTCTTATTTTTTCACCAGTTTTTGGGTCTTCAAGGTTAAATGTGAAGAATACACTGTCTGTGTCTCCATATACATATTCAGCTTTTGTGCGAACAGTACCATTCGTTTTAGACTCGCAAATTTTATCACCATATACCTCTTCTACAATGCGTCTAGCATAATGTATCATAAGTCTTCCTGTAGCAGTAGTCGATGCCGCAACATCTTGTTCGTAGAAGGTAGACGTTCTTGAACCACATTGACCGTACAATGAGTTCGCAGTCACTTTATATCCAAGCTGTCTTTTGTCTAGAATGTTCTGCATAAATGGGTCTTTCTCGGTCTTAATCATTTTTCGTGTGTCCTTTCGTGCTTTCAGCAACTCTTCCAAAATAGAAGGCATAATTGACTTTTGATTGTCTGGCAACTGAGCCCATTTACATATTTTTTTCCCAACCTTTGTTTTCTCTGCTTTCGAAGTTGGTGTTCTTCGTCTATACTCATATGTATCAAACTCTACTTCAATATATTCATAACCTTCCAGGTTATCATAGACAAACTTACCATTGGCGTCACGTTGACCTTGTATTTTATGGTCTAAAATATTTCCTTGTAGGTCATACTCTTTCGACCATACTTTACTATCATGTGAATAATTTTGACTAATCATTGATGACGGATACAGCGAAGAGTAATCAACACAAGCTACAGGATTGTCCATATACATAGAACACTTTGGAGGCAATACAATAGCTCCTTCATAACCTTCTGCTACCGTAGGCTTCTCTACATCGGGCATCAATGTGTCCTTTTCGCGGCATTTTTTTGCCACATAACTTGTTAGTTTAATGCCCTGTCCTCTGAATATTAAGAAACTGATAGGAACGCTACAAATATTTGACATCTCTGTGTACCCGGTAATTACATCAATCTTATTCATCAAGTGATGAACTAGGTTACAATCTTGAATACAATATTTCGCAACAATCGCCCTGTCAGAAGACGAACCGTTTGCTAATCGGAAAATATCTTGTGGAGTAACATCATCTTTTGCCATGCCCCAACTGAGCTTCTTTGTTTCATCTATATGCTGGTGGTCGTTAATCACGATTACATTGCTGGTTTGGGTCTTGCATTTGGCTTCATACTCTACATTATACAAAATATCTTTCACTGGGAATTTTTTTCCATCCTTGAAATAATCGGAAGTAAAACTACTCAGTTCAATATGAATGAAATCACCTGCGTGTAATCCCATTAGATTGGCACTATACAATTTTGTAATAGGATTCCCATCTTCGTCTTCACACCTCTCTACTTTTTTAATGCTATCACTAATGAACTGTCCGGCAACATCATCTAGTTTATAAGACGAAAGATTGAAATCTCTTCTGAAATAAGCATACATGTCTATTTGAAGTCTGCCAATCATATTATAGTAGCGTAGGTCGTATTCACCACTTGCGATCTGCATCTTTGTATTAATAATCTGAATGCCTGAACTATTATAATTATTGTCGGCTTTTGAAATATGGTCTACAATTCTAGATAATGTGAGAAACTCTTTAACGCAATTTGTTTCCTCCGCACGACGGAACATAAACTCGTAATCAAAACCAAATATATTATATCCGATAATAATGTCAGGATTTTCTTTATGCATAAGTTTATTCCACTTCAATAAGAGCTCTTTTTCAGTTTCGGCCGTTTCAATTTCAGCCCCAGGAACAGGGTCACATGTTCCTAGGACTACACAATGATTCAAATAAGGTTCTTTTTGCCCGTAATTCATGAATGTGGAGCCAATAAATGTCACTTTATCACCTTCTAATGGAGGAAGACCGGTATTTCGTCGAGTACTATCTGTCAAAATCTTATTTACTTCATTTATTTGCTCCTCCCGGGTATATTTATCATTCATAAGGAAGTCAATTATAGTTGATTTTTTCAAATGTTTCACGTTTTTTGTCTTCTTATTGTTGTTATATACAGGTTGGTCTGTATCGTTGCGCTCCACCATCTGCGTGGCGTCACTATCCATGTTATTATTTTCATCATTATTAGCAGCTTCTTTCATACTCTCAAATACATCGTCTATTTTCAATAAATTATCAGTGTCTTCATGCATTCCTTCAGTTAGTTTTACAATAGGTTGTTCTAAGAATATTTGTATATTCTCCTCTAATGATTCTTTTTCTATTTTTCTTTTTGGATATACACAGTCTATATCTTCATCGAAGTTCTTGTCGTAACCAAAGGATTTCAATAACGCTCGTCGAAACATTTTATCGGCATGTTCCGGTTTTAATACACTACGAACATTGATAAACATATCAACGATGTTCGATGCTAGGCGTTTATAAGACTTCTTCGGGAGAGGGAAATCACCATGGCTACTACTTGCTTCAATATCATAACTACATATTTTGAAAGGGACTAAGGTCTCTTTAATCGGGTCAGGAATAATTTCCGACAAAGAGCAAGTTATTTCTACGTCACATGTTGTTTTGCGAGATTCTTTTGGCATAGTAATCACTCTATGTTTTTTATACTTTATCCACCCGGATGGACTAATTGAATTCACATGGAAGTATCTCAATAATGGCGGAATATTGCTTTCATACAATTCTATAATTGTTCCATTGAATTCACGATTTTTTCTTACTCTTTCTCTTTCACCCCAACGATTTTCTTGATATATGTACCATAGATTCTTAAGTTTTCTCATTATCATTGTATTTTGAAATACAACTTTAATAAATTTATGTTTATTCCCTCCAGAAAACCCATACAATTTGTGATGGTCTACTAATTTATGTGACACTATGCCTGTTTTTGCGATATCACCTAATTCTTTTACTATTTCTCGCATAAATTGTGTCACATCTTTTGAGTTCCAGTTATCTCCAACTTTTAAATAGAAGAATGGTTTATAGTCGTTTACATACGCACAGAATGTCTCACCTTTCTCGTTGACACCAAACATCTGAACGGTGAATGTTTGGTCGGCTCCTTGACCTTCGTCATATATGTTATAATCAAACAAACGGAAAGACTTGTAAATAACTGGTTTCTTCTTCTTTTGCTCCATTATATTTGTCTGTAATGAAACGTTTAATTTATTTGAAATAATATTACCTTTTTGTATTAATATTATTTGTAATTTTATCATTCAATTTTGTAGATATAGTTATTATTTACTTCTTCTTGAACTCTTAGTATTTTTTACAGATGCCTTTCCCTGTAAATCCTTTCTATAACCTCCTGTCATCTTGCCTCGGATCCATCCTCCCATCATATTCGCGGTTCGTTCACCTCTATAGTAATCCACTTCATTTCCATCGACCGAAAGGATTGTTGGATATCCATCGATCATTATATTATTTGGATTCACTTTTTTATTCAATTCCTCAATAATGTCGTTTTTATTTGAATCGTTACTTTCAATATCAATGAGTTTAACATTGATATTATTCTCATAGGCATGTTTCAATTCTTCCCATTCGGGTTTCATATGTTGGCAATGAGGACACCAATCCGCATAAAATAATACCACATACATCTCCTTATTTTTTTTTGTTTGTGGTTTTACTTTTTTCTTCTTTTTGTAGTCATTGGTGTTCTTAGCCCTCGTCTTATTTAGTTTCTTGGCTACGGTTTTTGTTTTATTTACTTTCTTTGTTTTAGCCATAATGCTATATTATATCAAAATATATTAATACTAAACTATATTCTGTCTGTTTTTTTCATAGTATATTATATAATATAATCCTAATGAATAAGTTGCAAATAATTGTCGTCATATTGTCATCTATTATATTTTTTACAGGAGCTTATTTGATACTGACGGCAGATAATATAAAATGTTCTGCAAGAAAGTTCACTGAAAATATGGAATCTGGTTCATGTCCGACCATGTTAATTCAAAAAGGCAATGTATTATTGTTATACAATTCGAATGAGCCTGAAAAAGAAGGTAAGAATCCATTACCATTCTATAATTTGGATGAATATATCAACTATTTAGAAATTCAAAAAAAGAAGGGAAAGAAATGTCCTGTATTATACCTTCAAACCGAAATGAACGCACAAGGTGACGAGGTATATCGCATGCGCCCTAGTCCTTTTGATTTACAAGGAGGCCTCCCTGCTTCAACTGGCATTTCTACACCAGTAGTTGAATACACTGACGCGAATAGAGATAACCTCCCTTATAACAAAGACATGTATGCTGGGTTTGACGCACACAACATGTATGTTGGTGTTGAAACCGAACTAGATGTAATACATAAGTCTACTGAAATGGGATTACACAGTGATAGTCCACTGGATTCTAACTGGGGTGGTGCCGATTATACAAGGGAATCTGTCAAATCAGGCAAATACGCAGGTAGAGTTGTATCTAAACCAGTATTAAGTACTCCTAAGAACACAGCATTTTATCCATCCATACCTAGCACTGTAGAGAACCCAATAGATGTTCTATAAATCATATAATGACCTCTGTAATTATATGATTATTCAAAAATAAAGCTGTTTCCATATATTCCCGTCTTCCCAATATATTTTTCGTCTATCTTTCCGTGCATATAATTTTTTACTATGGGTAATCTCTTCCTTTTCCGAAAAATCGACTATTAAATTGTATTTCGTCTCGTTTTTTTCTATCATGTCTATCTCTTCTATGTTAGCAAACCAATATCCCGATTCTTTTTCATCATTCCCATACGCGCCTTTTATTCTAAATTGTTTCGGACCTTCCTTCGTTATAACGCGCAAACACCCGCCGTGTTTAGGATCATAATAATATTGTTGTTTCATTGTAGTAAGTTATGTATTATAATGGTATTAATATTTTACATCGTTTTTTGATTCTAATAAAAATCTCTTAATGTTTTCAACGCAGTTCTTGTTTATTTTTCTTGTTTTATTGTTTGTTGTAATTTGTAGGTTCTCGATACATAGCGGGTTCTCATTGAATTCTCTCATAAAATGAGGAAATGACTGAAAATTATTCATTATTGCGATTGCTGTTACAGAACTGATACCAGGAATCTGAGATAGTATTATTTCTCCTATATTATTCTCTGTAATGTTATCTTTTTTTGTTTTTTTTACTACCGTACAGTAGTTCTGTTCTTGTGTTGGGTTCTCGATTTGATTTCCAGATAAATCACTGTTTGAAATAGAATTTATATACGGTGCTGTTTTATTATAAATAATTAACCCCTTTTCTAAATTGCGGTGTATTTTTTCAGTTGTATTCAACAGCCATTCTGCTGTTTCGTGTGTAGTTGATGTTCGTTGTATGCTAAACCCTTTGAACAGAGACATCGAAGTGATAGACGATTGAATTATTTTTTTTTCAATAGGTGTTCTTACGCTTGACATCAAACCTTCCAATAAATATATAATTGAATGTGGTGGTGTATTGCTAGAATGAAGGAGGCGATAAGATTGTTCTTCATACCTTCCATCCTTTATTGATGACAACAGGTCTGAAAATGTCTTTCTTTCTATAATGCAAATTATTTCATCATCATCCTTTTTGATTATCATATCTCCTAGTTCGAGAACCTGTTTTATAACAATGATGTTTGGAATAGGCTTCTGACTCATTAAAAGTTGACATTTTTCATACAGAGAATGTTCTCGTTCGTCTATAATAATTTTCATAATAATATAATAAATTATACAATCTATTATATTGTTTCTTCACTAATTAATTAGTTAATTGTTTAACGGAAGTTCATGGGGAGACTTCCGATGGGACGAGAAGGTCTAGTATGCGAGACCATAGGCGCACGGAGCACAGACAGCTTCTGGGAAGTTCCATGCATAGCGATAGACTCACCAGAAGTACGTCCAACCTGCTCGGGGAGACCGGCCTTCTTCATGCCACCACCTTGATTTTTGTTAGTAATTGATGACGCGTTACGCGCTCTGGATCCAGCATTCATTAGCACCATATTTTATAATATATATTTACTAAATATTTTTATGTAAATATAAAAAGAATACAAAATTGAATTATGAATGAATGGATAATTATAAGCAATTATACATTCATTTTATTTGCCTAATAAAATGAATATTGACGAAGATATTATCGTTCAGAAGAACATAGATGGAGAAGATACTTATTTATTTGACCCATATAACCCCCTAAATAAACTTATTACAAACGAAGAAATCGAAGGGATTTTGAAAAAATACGGATTGAATGTTACAATTAATAATTACAATTTGTATAAACGCGCGTTTATTCATCGTTCTTATACAAAGCGACCTGACATTGAAAATAGACAAAACAATATTGTATTGTCGCAGAAGCCGGAAGATTGTCTACCTTTGTATACCAAATCCAATGAACGACTAGAGTTTGTTGGAGATGGGGTATTGGAGTGTATTACAAAATATTCGTTATATAGAAGATTCCCTAAAGAGAATGAAGGATTTATGACAGAGAAAAAAATAGCGTTGGTAAAAAATGAATCAATCGGACGAATGGCATATGAAATGGGACTTCATAATTGGTATGTCATGTCGAAACACGCAGAAACAAAACAAATTCGGACAAATCACAAAAAGCTAGGTTGTTTATTTGAGGCGTTCTTAGGAGCATTGTTTCTAGACTTTAACCGGATTAATATTATGGATGACGACAAATGGTTTGAAAAGTTATTTGTATGTGGCCCAGGATTCCAGATGTCGCAAGTATTTATAGAAAGCATATTTGAGAAGCATGTAGATTGGATAACCCTTATCAAAAATGACGACAATTATAAAAACATTCTACAAGTGAAAATACAAAAAGAGTTCAAAGTGACACCTGATTATCTTGAGATTGACGAACATGACGTTGATAATGGTTATCATATGGGCGTTTATCTACGTTTGGGACAGCCCCTACATTCTGTCAAACCAACAGATGCGATTGATATAAATACGTTTAATACATACAACGACATTCACATGTATATGTCGCAACATAATAAAATTTTCGTATTTCTAGGTGAAGGAACTCATAAAATCAAAAAAAAAGCCGAGCAGGTTGCGTGTGAAACTGCTATTCGTATTTTGGACCAATTTTAATAAAAAGTAAAAATATAAATCGATAAAATATATTTTTTATTGTGTGTCACCTAATTGTATTTCGTAAAAAGGCAATTAAATAAAATTATAAGAATATAGTATACAGTTATGAATATTCCATCCTCATATTTAGGATTATTAGAAACAAAAACAAATCCGAAACCTCATAAACCGATTGAAATAAAGATAAATCCAAAAAAAGACGCAATTGATGAAGAACCAAAAGAACAAATCGACATAGAAGAGGATAAACCCGATGAAATACTCGTTCGTAAGCCAATTTCAATAATCGACAAAAGGAAACAACCAGAATTTGCGAATTTTGATAGAGAAATCGTGTTACAAAGATTAAGACAGAAGAATTTGTTAACTGTAAAAGTAGGAGAACCTGATAATAGAACGAATAAATCAGTTACAGAGATAAGAGATATTCCACCGTTAATGAAGACAGATACAACTATTATTATAGGAGATAAATCTGAACCAGAAGTTATCGACGAGGAGGAACCTGAACCAGAAGTTATCGACGAGAAGGAACCTGAACCAGAAGTTATCGACGAGGAGGAAGAACCTGAACCAGAAGTTATCGACGAGAAGGAACCTGAACCAGAAGTTATCGAAGAGGAGAAAGAACCTGAACCAGAAGTTATCGAAGAGGAGAAGGCACCTGAACCAGAAGTGGTTATTGAACCTAAGAAACGTGGTCGTAAACCTAAGGCTAAAAAAGGTGACCCGATTGATAAAGAACTACTAGACAAAGTTGATTTGACAACTGCTGTGATTAGAAGTCAAAAAGTAATTGATAGGTTACCAAAAGAACGAGAGAAGAATTTAGTATTAGCTCCACCGTATTATTTGAATAATCGTAAATTGTTTATTAATAAAATAAAGGACCTCTTCAAACCAAGAGAAAATGAGATAAAAGAAATGACTGGTTCTGTGAGTTGTGACAAGTCAACCGATGAATTAGATTTCGATTTACTAACACATCAAAAAATAGTACGTGATTATTTGAACCTCTATACACCATATAGAGGGTTGTTGTTATACCACGGTTTAGGTTCTGGCAAAACATGTACGTCCATCGCAATTGCTGAAGGAATGAAAACAACAAAAAAAGTCGTTGTTATGACCCCCGCGTCTTTGAAGATGAATTTTTTTAGTGAATTGAAAAAATGTGGTGATGACCTTTATAAAAAGAATCAGTATTGGGAATTCGTATCAATAGATGGAAAACCAGAATATACTGGCATTTTAAGCCGGGCCCTTTCACTTCCAGCTGAATATGTACGCAATAATGGAGGCGCTTGGTTATTAGATATAAAAAAAGAACCGAATTACGCAATACGGTCAGCAGACGAGCAAAAACAAATAGACGAACAATTAAATCAGATGATTCGTTCAAAGTACCTTGACATCAATTATAATGGATTGAATAATAACGTTATGAATAAAATTACTGAGAATTCAACAATAAATCCTTTTGATAATTCGGTAGTCATAATAGACGAAGCACATAACTTTGTAAGTCGAATTGTTAATAAAATCAAAAGCCCTAACTCAATATCATACAAAATGTATGATTATTTGATGAGTGCGAAAGATGCTCGCATAGTATTTCTAACAGGAACTCCTATTATTAATTATCCCAATGAGATAGGCATATTATTTAATATATTACGGGGTTATATAAAAACATGGAGCATAAATGTAAATGTTACTACTAATGTAAAGGTAGATACTAGTTATATTTTGAAGATATTAGATCAGGCGGGATTACGAACATTTGATTACGTCAATTATAGTGGCAATGTACTTACTATTACAAGGAACCCTTATGGATTTATCAATTCTAAAAAACGTGGACAATTGAAAGGTACTCAGAAACAAAAACCAGTGAAACATGATGGAAAGACCAGAAAATTAAAGGGAGGAGCGACAGATGAAGTGTTTGAACGGTATAATGGCGTGACATTGAATGATGCTGGCAATATAGACGATGATGAATTTATAAATAAAGTACTTAATGCGTTAGCCAAACATGGATTAGAGACCACAAAGACTGGTGTTACTATGACAAATAACAAATCACTTATGGATAAATCAGATGAATTCATAAGTACTTTTGTTGACGAAGACAGTGAAAATGCTAAGAACATGAACTTATTCCAGCGCCGCATTCTAGGTCTAACATCTTATTTTAGAAGTGCACAAGAGGACTTGTTGCCTCGTTTTGAAATTACTGAAGAAGGGGATGTGTATCATGTTGTAAAAAGTGAAATGTCAGGACATCAATTCAGTATTTATGAAGCAATACGTAAAGATGAAGCAGAAAGGGAAAAAAACATTCGTAAAAGACAACGTAAGGCAGGTGGAAAAGGAGAAGAATTATTCAATGTGTCAAGTACATATCGAATTTTCTCTCGTTCAGCATGTAATTTTACATTTCCAGATGAAATAAAACGTCCTGTTCCAGACGCAGATGAAAAGGCAATAGGAGAGATGGAGCTAGACATTATACCGGATGAAATAGTACAGGAAGCAGACGTATATGCAAATGTAGAAGACAATAATGATGGAAGCAAACCTAAAGAAAACTATGCGGAGAGGATAGAAAAAGCGCTAGAATTGATTAATCAGGATGACGAATCAACAATGCGAAAGAAATACTTAACAGGAGCTATGTTAGAAATGTTAAGTCCAAAATTTTACAAGATACTGTTGAATATAGTTGATGCCGAAAATAAGGGACTACATTTACTATATAGTAATTTCAGAACTCTTGAAGGCATCGGCATTTTGAGGCTCGTATTGCTAGCAAATGGATTCGCAGAATTCAAAATTCAAAAAGAAAATAACGAATGGCAAATGATCGAAAAAGAAGAAGACGAAGGCAAGCCTAGATTTGTGCTTTATACCGGCACAGAAACAGCAGAAGAAAAAGAGATAGTTAGAAATATTTACAATGGTTCTTGGGAGTTTGTTCCACAGAACTTAGCGAACAAACTACGACAGAAATATGAAAATAATCTTTTGGGAGAGGTAATCAAGGTATTTATGATTACATCTTCTGGTGCGGAAGGCATTAATCTTAAGAATACAAGATACGTTCATGTTGTTGAGCCATACTGGCACATGGTAAGACCCGACCAGGTTGTTGGACGTGCTAGACGTATTTGTAGTCATCAAGATTTGCCGGAAGAATTAAGAACCGTCAAGGTATTTTTATATGTGACAACATTAAGCAAACAACAAAGAATAGACGAGAAAAATATTGAGCTACGCATTCGTGATGTTAGTAGAATTGATAAAAAGACACCGGTAACTACAGATGAAAATCTTTATGAAATCGCTAGTCAGAAACAGAAAATTAATAACCAAATACTACAAGCAGTAAAAGAAACCGCGGTTGATTGTAATGTCTACGCAAATACATCAAAAGACCATCCTATAGTATGTTATGGTGTAGGAAAAGTAGAATCTAATTCATTCAACAGTTATCCTTCATTTGATATGGACAAGCAAAATCGAGAAACAAAAGAAATGGTTGAAAAAGAAGTAGAAGCGGTTGAATTCAAACTAAAAGATGGTCGTAGATTCGTAAAAATAGACAACGATGTATATGATTTTGCTGCTTTTGAAGAATTCCAAAACAAAAGAAGGCAAATGCCTGACCCAATTGGCAAGTTTGAAGAAGGAAAATTACGTTTTTTATAAAATTGAACGAAATAATTTAATAATATTTATCATAAAATTAAATTATTGAAAGAATGGAATCATTAAAGACAACTATTATGGCGGAGTTATCCAGATTTATAAATTATTTTACAGAAACATATAAATATTCTACCAAGGTACGCCCAATTTGTAACCATAACGCAATGCCGTATGATATACGACATTCATTAAAAATTCAGCCGGCAAACTGTACGTGTAGTCATTTCTATTTCTATGAAGCATGCGGCCATGTATAAAGTATTTAATAACATTTTAGAAGTAATATAAAAATAAATAACTATTGTATAACAATTAGGCAATGCTTGTTCTAGTTGTGCTAGTGAACTTATTTTTTTTGGGGAATTCAACCCTAATCGAACGTTTTGAAGAGTGGGCTACAACCCATCGCATTCATTTTTCTGATGATACTCATAAAAATTCTGTTTTGAGAAAATGGAAAGTCAATGATGAGTTTATTAAAATCTCAAATTCACAAAATTTGACTTACGAGCTCGGTCATAATCAGTTTTCTGGCATGGATGTCGACGAGTTTTCTAACTATTTGGGTTTCAAGGTACAAGAGTCGAAATCAGTGAGTGAACTGACCTTCCATCCCGAGCATTTACATAAAAAAGTGGAGAAGGCAAAATGTACGTTTGGTTGCGTAAAGGACCTTGAAGGAGAATGTTTGGCAGATACTGTAAGATGTATCAAGAGTTGTCATAATGATGAATTGACCCTACCTTCGTCTGTCAATTGGGTAGACAACGGTGCTGTAACCCCTGTTAAAAACCAAGGACAATGTGGGTCGTGTTGGAGTTTTTCAACTACTGGTGCTTTGGAAGGTGCGTTTTTTGTTAAGAACGGTGAATTAGACAGTTTTTCAGAACAGCAATTAGTTGATTGCGATACTCGTACAAATGGAGGAAAGGACATGGGTTGTAATGGAGGCCTTATGGATAACGCATTCGCATGGATCAAAAAGAATGGTGGACTATGTACTGAAGAAGATTATCCATATGTCTCTGGAAACACTCGAACGTCTGGAACATGTCAAGACGGATGTGACATCGTGTATGGTAGTCAAGTTCAATCTTTTTATGATGTACCCCCTAGTTCGGATGAAGACATGATGACTGCTCTCAGTAATCAACCTGTATCAATTGCGATCCAAGCCGACCAACAATCTTTTCAATTGTATAAATCCGGTGTATTCACTGATTCATGTGGCACCGGTCTAGACCATGGTGTTCTTGCAGTTGGATATGGATCATTGAACGGAGAAGATTATTACATGGTAAAGAATTCTTGGGGCACTACATGGGGCCAAAATGGTTATATTCTATTAGGACGTGGTGATGAATATAATAATGGAGACGGACAATGTGGAATGTTGCTTCAAGCAAGTTATCCAAGTCTTTAAATAATAAAATAACTATAAATATAAATAGTTATTTTACACTAGTTTAATTCTTAGGCACAGCAATCGCTCCACTGCCAAAACGTTTGAACGGAACACTTGCGGTTGAAAGAGTATACCAATGATCGTCAACGTAATCAATATTTGTGAAATAATCAATAAATTCGGCTTTCACCATATCTTTACTGTCTTTGAATTTGATGACAACAAATGGATTTGTCATGTTGCCTTCAGCGTCTTTATAGGACTCGGTATAACTGGCACTTAACACCTCTCTATCTTTGATATCTCCATGTGAATCACTTGCGAAAGTAGTTCCTTCAGCGTTAGTATAAAGGTTAATCAAAACACGTTTTCCGGATTTGATAATATCGATAATTTTTTCATTTAGTGCGTTGTAATTCTCACTATTTAAAGCCACTGGACTAGACATTATATATAATGAGTATATACTTTTTCTCTGTATATATTAACGACCATGTCTATACCCTATCGTTATTTGCCAGACATGTTAAATAAAAAAGACAAAGCCTTTCAAAAAAAAAACTTACTAAAATCTAGAAAACAGTATAAAAAAGGGAAATATTTTCAAAGACCTAAAATAAAAACGTTCAAATCAAAAAAATCATCACATGTAAGTAGAGCAAAAGAAATTTATAATATCGATAGTATAAAACCGAGTAAAGAATTGGCTAAAAAAACCAAATGTTCTCAAGAAGCAATGGAAAAAATAGTTAACAAAGGGAGAGGTGCGTACTATTCTAGTGGTTCACGTCCAAATCAAACACCAGATTCTTGGGGCATTGGACGGTTGGCAAGTTCTTTAACTGGTGGCAATTCAAGTGTTATTGATATAGACATTTTGAAAGAAGGGTGTAAACCAAATAGCAAACCACTAAAATTGGCTAAAGCCACTTGTAAAAAAAGAGGGAAGTGTAGAAAATACACTTTAAAAAAAAATAAATAACTTTATTCTTGTTAAAATATAAAAACAAACGCATATAATTTTTATATTTGGATATACACCTAAATGAACGAAGATAATAATATATTAACAATCAAAACCGTACAGATTCAGCCAATTCGCAACATGATAACGGCTATAAAAGACATCTTAACTGATGCTACAATCACTTTCACAAAGGAAGGAATGAAGATTATTAATTTTGATAAAACTCAAACTATTTTGGTGAATGTATTTTTGAATGCGGATAGATTTGAAAAATATGTATGTTTGCCAGACAAAGTCATTATTTGTGCGAATACGCTGCATTTATTCAAAGTTATTTCTACGATGTCAAACGACGATACGTTGTCTATTTATATTGATAAAGCGGATTATCACGATGGAATTGTTTCTCATCTCGGGTTGCAGTATGACAATGGTGACATTAAGCAATGTTACAATCAAAAATTGCGTCTGATTGAACCTGACATGGAAGAAATGAATGTCCCTGATGTAACCTATTCTACAGTAATTAATATGCCTTCTTCTGACTTTCAGAAGATTGTTCGTGATTTAAATGGAATTTCCGACCGCATAGAAATAAAGTCCGTCGGAAATGATATGATATTTTCATGTGAAGGCAATTTTGCGAGTTCTAGAATCTTCCGTTCTGAATCAAATGGCAATATGAATTTCATACAAAAAAATGATGCGTCTGTTGTTTTTCAAGGAGAGTTTTCATTAAAAAGTCTCAGTCATTTTATAAAGTGTACTCCATTATGTAGTCATCTTGAAATGTATTTAGGAAACGATTTGCCTCTTATTGTAAAGTATGATGTGGCATCATTGGGCGAAATAAAATTATGCTTAGTGCCATTGCCATCACTTTGATTATAACATATATACTTTGGATTCTCGCAACAAAACCTTCCCAATTTGCTTTGTTTTTACTAGATTATTAACATGAGTATAAACTATTTCTAGATTTTTACTTGACTTATGCTTTGAATACTTTTTACATATTACACAACCTTGAATTATAATTTTTTTGAGTTGCTTCTTATCTAATTTTATATCATTCGGAATACAGGCAATAACATGCCCGGATGGTTCATTGTTTACATGAAACCAGACATCTGTTTGTTTTGCTTCATCTATCATATCAAAATTATCTTGTGCGTTACAACCTATCCAGTATTCTAGTGGTGTGGATATTCCCGATACAATCACATATTCCTTTTTCATTTTAATTTTATCTAATATACAGTAGATAATATTAAATTCAATTTTGTCAACTAAAATTCAGGTGCATGTTTTTTAAATAAACAGCCATTCTTATTTAAATTATTAATATTGGTGATAGTATCTGGGTCTTGTATATGTGAATCAGCAAGCCATATTTTTATAATACAAAAGTTTTTTTTTGGGGAAATGGTAATGCCATTTACATATTGATTATCTTCCTTCTTAACACAAAGTGATTCTCCACATAATAGGAAAAAAAGATGTTTCCAGACGTCAGGTACAAATCTATTGCTAACTTTGTATGAAAAGCAACCGCCATCTCTATTATGTTTGTCTTCCCACATAGGTGTTATACCATTTCGCATAACAAATAACATACAATTTTTTACGATTTTATCACTTATTTGTGCGTTTATTTCTAATACTCTTTCGACAGTGTCGACCGACTCCATTATTTTAGAATAACTAGATAACCCCCATTCAGAATTGTTTGGTAAATGAAAATACAAATCCCATTTACCATGCAAGTTGTTTTGGGCTGGGAAACTTGCCATATCCATACACCCTTAACTTAGTATACATAAGAATCTTTATATTTATTTTTATTAATTTCCATCTTCAGAATCCTCTTTATCTATTACTTCAGAATCCTCTTTATCTATTGCTTCAGAATCCTCTTTATCTATTGCTTGAGGATTGATATTTTTTAATATTGCTTTTCCATCATCATTAATGTAAATGTATTGATGATTCTTAACTGTATACATATTCATATCCATATCAATTACATTCAATACATAGTCTAAATCAAAATCAAATTTTTCTTCTTGGTACTCAAGTATTTGTCTCACATGAATAGATGATAACATCGAATTTCCGACAAACCAACAATGTTGAGGTTCAATCACCAGTTTCTGGGTATTTTCGGCATTGCTATATTCGACCGAAATAAAGGGGTTGCCTACCTCTTTGAAAGGGGCTTTGAAACTAGGAGGGTTATTATGATTATCGTAGCATATAGACATAGAATAATTGTTATCTTTACGCATAGTTATCATTGTTTGAATAATATTATCATTTGTTTTACACATTGATTCTATAATTTTATAAAAGTAGTCAAAACTGTGTTGTATCATGTCTTTAGGTGAATAATTATCATTTGTCTCTGTGTTAATGTACTCATAATTCTCCATATAAATATATTTATCGCCATTGAAAAAAGTATCATTATTTTTGAGTAAAAAACTTGTTCTTACCCAATTGTCGTTCCATGGTTCAATCCGGGATTTATTTAATTTTGAATTTACATATCTTACACTGTATAAAGTGAAATCGACGAGTCGTTTAATTTCAGGATAATTGTTATACAAATAAATAGCTATATTTTTTGTGTGGGTGGCTATAGTAATATACGCCATAAATCCTTTATAACATACACCTTCCCAATCTATGCTTTTCACAAATGGAACATAAAATCGCTCATCAGAGATAATATACTCTTTTGCGGCAATCAACTGCGTAGAACAAAATTGGTTTATTTTGTCGAGCGTGTTAAAAATAACCATTAACCAAATATTTTTTATTAGAGCGATATATCTATATTACTTTTGAAAACAATGTATAGAGAAAATATATAATTAGTTATGAATAAAACAGAAACAGCTGGATTATTTGTTTTCCGTAGGGACTTGCGGCTGAATGATAATATAGGACTGTATAAAGCAAGCCGCATGTTCGATAAAGTCTATACATGTTTTATATTTACTCCAGAGCAGGTAACAAACTCCAACAAATATAAGTCAAATAACGCAGTTCTATTTATGATTGATAGTTTAGTTGAACTTCAAGAAGATATACAGAAGCTAGGCGGAGAACTTATTGTGTTATTTGGAAAACAAGAAGAAATGATTGACAATTTGATAGATGATCTTGATATTCGCGGTGTATTTTTTAACACAGATTATACTCCATATGCGGTAGACCGTGACAATAAGATAAAAACATTGTGTAAAACAAAAAACATACTATGTGAATCGTATAATGATTATTACCTTCATGAACCTGGAACGATCCTGTCTGAAGGTAGTGGTGAAGCATACAAAAAATATACTCCTTTTTACAATCGTGCCTTGATGCTACCAGTAACACCCATTCAAAGAATGAAATTAAATAATCTAGTTCATACCAAAAAAAGAGAAATAAAAAATACTATTTCATTAGACAACGCCTATAAACGTTTCACTTCAGAGAACCCAGAAATATTAGTTAGAGGAGGCAGGAAGAATGGTGTAATAAAATTAAAATCAGCATTGAATACACAAAACCGTTATAAGGCTACTCGTGATTTTTTTAGCAAAAGTACATCACATATGTCAGCCTATATTAAATTTGGATGCATCTCTATTAGAGAAGTGTATTATGGTTTTGCTAACAAATATGGTAAAGAAAATCAGTTAATATCAGAACTATTTTGGCGTGAGTTTTTCGTACATGTACTCTATGCTTATCCTGAAGTAGTCGGAAAATCGTATCAAGAAAAATATAGAGCCCTTAAATGGAAAAATGATAAAAAACAAATCGACGTTTGGAAATCTGGAAATACTGGTTTTCCATTAGTTGATGCTGCTATGCGTGAAATGAATGCGACTGGTTATATGCATAATCGAGGTAGAATGTTAACGGCAAGTTTTTTGATAAAAACGTTGTTAGTTGATTGGAGAATTGGTGAAAAATATTTTGCTGAAAATTTAACAGACTACGATATCGCTTCGAACAATGGCAATTGGCAAGGGATAAGTGGAACTGGTGTAGATATGAAACCCTATTTCAGAGATATGAATCCTTGGATACAGAGTAGCAAATTTGACCCAGACGCAGAGTATATAAAAAAATGGGTGCCTGAATTAAAACATGTATTAGCGAAGGATATTCATAAATGGAACGAAAAATATAATGATGAAGACTACAAAACTGTAAAATATAAAAAACCTATTGTTGATTATTATAAACAAAAAGAATTAATGTTGTCAATGTATAAAAACGCATAATATATACACATAATCTACACTGGTTGTCGTTTAACATCAAACAAGGTATAATAAAAATATATAAAGGTATTTTTTTACTATATAAAATATTATTATGGATAACAAAGAACCGACATTATGTGTGAATATGGATTGTGAAAGATACCCACCTGACTGGGATTTTGAAGAAGACACTGAAGATACTTACCAATCGGGGCAGTGGCAAAAATGTAGTTTATGTGATGGGTATTTTAATGATGATGGAGCAGGAGATATTTTATTTATTGAAGAACAACCAAATAATAAAACCGCTCAATGTGATCTATGTGGAAAGGATAATGATATAGTTCAAATGAAAAAGTCCGGTCAATTTCTTTGTGGAAATGCTTGTGATGAAGATGAAGATGAAGATGATTAGATATTTAAGTTCGCACAAAAATGCGAACTTAAATATTCAACGGTATAATATGGTTATTGTCTATTAAAGTATTACTTTTTTTTCGTGTCCGAAACGAAGGGTCAGTTCAACATTCACATGAGTGATTACGCCGGATTCGATTAAATTACGAATAAACGCAACGTCTTCGCTTACACATTCTCTTATCACGACTTTGCCAGAATCATCTTTAAATTCTTCAATGTTTCTGAAAAACCATGGATATTTCATCCTGTCATCCTCTACTATGCCTTTGCGAATTGCCATACACCCCATCCCGCTATAACAGCACTTCATGGTCTCTTCTTTGTTCTCAAGTTTTGTTGCGTACGCTTCGGCTGTAACAAATTCAAATGCTCCGTTTTTTTTATAATATTCTACATCCCAGTTTTCAACACAGCATATGTGTTTTCCTCCGTCCATCATATATGTCCCGGATACAACTGGATATTCAGTCAAACACTTTTGAATTAATTTATCGAGAGTTTCATGGTTGAAAACCATGTCACTATCTAACCATACCATGCAGTCGTAATTTAATTGACCTTGAAACGGTTTTTGGTCGGGACCATTTGTAACATTCGCTCCTAAACACATCGCTCTTGCGAAATTCACCATAGAACTATATCTATTTGAAAGGACAATGTTATATTTCATAAATAAATTTAGCATGCTACTAGTCCATGATTGTAAAAACGCATCGGAAAATTGATTTCCAGGTATACAAAATACTACATTCGGTCTAGGATCTTTCGTTTCATCACCAGGGGCGGGAGGAACCATGGTATTTTCCATAATAAAGAATTATACTATTAACTCTTTATTATATTTTCATTAAATATCTAATGAGACTGTATTTTTGTCGGAACGATTACGTCTGCGTTGAGAACGCTTTGGTTGGTTTGAACCATTGATATCTTTTATAGAAGATACAGATATCATAGAATCATTATCAGTATTTTGTGGTTGGTCGTGGATATTTACAGTGCGGGTTTTCAGTCCAGATAAGATGTTGTCTATATCATTTGATTGAGGTCCTTTCATTTCAGGACGAGTAGCACGAATTGGCTTATTTTCATTCAAATTTCCCTCGCTTTTCATAGAAATTCCCTCCTCTTTAAACATAGTTCCTCTACCACTACTTATGTCAGGTCGATTGGTTGGGGGGTCCTTTGAGTAATTTGCTCCTGGTCTAGGAGGAGGGGGTCTATTTTGTGTTTCAACCGGTGCTGGAGGAGGTGCTCCCTTAGGTCTTGAATTGTCTTGTACGAAATTATTTGCCATAGAAAATCCTGGTGATTGTTGACTCATGCTACTTGCGGTTGCGTCGGTAAACATTTTCATCAATTCAGGGCTCTGTTTAATTACATCATTAAATGCTGGAGTTGCTGTTGATAGTGCTTTATTTGAAAAGTTCAATACAGCAGCACTGAATCCCACGCGCAATAGTAGTGAAACTTCTGGTGCCATTTTCCCACCTTTGTATTTCTCATGCAGTTCTCCGAAAATTTCTTCATAACTATCCAAATCCTCACTTACTTGTTCTCCCCAACCATCTAAATTCAAATCGAATGGATTGAAAATTGCGTTTCCGTATTCCAATGAGTTAATAAATGTCATAAACCACCATCCTTGAAGTTTTACACCGTCTTTTTTTCTCTTGTCTTCTAGTACTGTTTCATATTCATCTTCTACTTCGTCAAAATCGGATTCCATAGTGAATCCAGAATTCTGTTTAACCAGTCCTTTCTCATACCATTCTTCTAACTTTTTTATCATAGCTCGCTTCTTTCTTCTCTTTTCACGGTCACTTAAATTGCTTGGTTTGCTTGAATATTGCTGGTTCATTGGGACTTCACTCGCTTTTACAAATCCGTCCCATGTCTTCGACGCGCCCATACTTTCAGATGTAGCGTTTCCCAAATTTGAATCCGTGAAAGTATCATTTATATTATCATTTTCAACTTCAATCTTAGCGTCTCCTCCTGCGTTAATTCCAAATAAATTAGAACCCATATTACTCATTGTATTCGCAATGCCACCAGCATTGTCATTCATCGGCATATCATTATTGCCAGACAGCTGATTCAGTTCATCTTCCAAATTATCCAAATCTCCTAAATCTAATGCGCCATTTCCTGGAGATTTTTTTTTATCGTTCATTAACAATTCTATGCCAGAACCAAAGTTAGTGGCTGAAGGTGGCCCATTAATATCTAAAGAAATAGGTTCGATATTGTTATTAGACCCAATGTCGATGTTTACAGCTTCCATTATGATAGTTAAACAATATTTATTTTTAAATCATCCGCATAAGTAATTATATTTTTACTCTTAAAAAACCAAAGTCCTTGTAAAAATGCGTCGGCCAGGTCATCTTTCTTTTTTATATCCATACTTTCGAGCCATTTTGTTAAATTATCATTTGCTTTCAAAATAGTTTCACAATAATAAATACCATCTTTCTTATGTTCTTTGTAATTAGGATTTGTAGTAGAAGTTGTTTTTTTACTTTTATCATTGGCCGTTTGAGAACCTTCTATATTAAATTGTTTCAACTTGTTACTAGATGATATGAAATCTATGTCAATATTATCATTTATCATTATGAAATACTGTGATAACATCCCTTGAATGGTCTTCATCCTATTAGCAATAGGTGAAATTTGATTCTCGATAATCGCATGGTCGACTTGTAAAAACAAGTCATTGGTATTGAATGTTTTTTTCATATTTTTGCCTATCACAACTAAATCTGTTTGTGATGCTGTCTTGTTTTTTACTTTTTTAACTGGCTCTAAGCATTGTGCTTCTAAATAATCTTTTATGGTATCTAATAGAGATTGCTTGTTTGATTTTTCCTGGTTCTCAATATTCAAGAATAGAAAATGTGTTTTTCCCCATTTGATTAAATCTTCCTTTTTCTTCTTCTTTATATGACTAAATGTGTTTTCCTTTATTGGTAATATATATTGACTGTTAATAGCATGTTTTTCGCAATAATAACTGTTATTTTTTGAGTATTTTGCGGCCTTATTACAAGGTTTAATCTGGGCTTTTTTTGATTTTGGTATTATATTGCAGCTACATACTGGGTTTGATTGTTGCTCGTCCATTAAATTAATTACTTTCCATTCTAATATATCAATATTCGTAGAACAATCGAACACACAATATGCCATGTTTTTTATCCCTATATCAAAACTTATCGTTTTCATTATATATAGTCATTATAGCATTTTTCAAATTCATTTTATAGACAATTATTTTGTATATAAAATTATTAACGTCTAAGCATTTCTTCTTGAGTAATGACAGGAGACATTTGTCTACTTGCTAACTGTTCGCGTGTCAAATATGCTTGTTTTAAATCACTTGTAGAATAACCCTTAGGACGGTTATCGTCTAATACACTCTTGAATGAATAAGGATAAGTTTCAAATCCCTTTATTTCGTTTGACTGTATACTCGGCATAGGCATAGACGCATTGTTGTAACCAGTATCGTTTGCCGCTTCTCTATAATTTTGTTTCATTATAGTCTCCCCATTATTGATTAAATGCTGTCTGTATTCCCAGTTAGATTTTATCGAGTTTTCATCTTTCAACATTTTATTTATCTGAGATTCAGGTACCCAAGAAGACACTAACGACCTACCGTCATTCATAAGGGGAGGAAATTCATTGTATTTATTATTAGTGGTGTATCCTAAAGTTGAAGCAGGAGTATTATTTTGAGATTTTATGTTGAGTGTTTCGAATAGTTGACTAGTTAATTTCGAGAACATTATAATATATAATAGTAAATTATATTTTATAATGAGTATTTTATGCTTTATCACCCTCTTCTAGAAGAGCAATAACCTCAGATTTTTTTAGCTTGCTTGGATTAGATACTAAACCACGAGAGATTACCATTGCTTTCAACTGAGGCAGCGTGTGTGAAGAGTAATCTTTGTCGGCGTTTATATCATCTAATTCTTGGACGATTGACTCTTCTAAAGGACTTTCCAGTTTTTCAACAATTAATTCCTCACTTACAATCATCTCTGGGATGTTTCTATCGTCGACTTCATCTACATCAGGAAGTTGATTGTATTCAGCGGAGTTTTCAAAATTGTCAACAGACGGGATTTCATTCACACTTAAATCATCGTTTACTGTGATTAATTTTACTCTTGAACTATCATCATCATCATCAGAATCCTCTTCGCTCTCCTGATCTTCAGAGTCCTGTTCGCTCTCCTCATCATCAGAGTCCTGTTCGCTCTCCCCATCATCAGAATCCTCTTCACTGTCTTCGTAATCCAATTGACTGTTAATCTCTGTAGCATCATGGTTCTCATATCTTTCTATATTATTACTAAAACCTCCTTCTACTGAACCAGGCTGTTCGTCAACTCCTATATATCTCATTTGATTTTCCCTTACGATGTTTAGTTCTTTTACTACATTATTTAATATTTCAAACATAGTATGATTCTTCTCTTCTAAAACGCTTACTCTTTGCTTGAAATGATATGCCAATAAGATAATCAGCACAAATGTAATAATTAATCCTAAATAAAATACACTATCCATCATGCTTCCTAGATTCATTTAATATACTGAAACAATTTTTATAGTTGAAGCAAACGAACAAAAAAATATAAAAATCTATTATATAAATGGAAAATACATTTGATAATAATTATCTGAAAGAACTCTCCAATAAAAATGATTTTGAGATTAGCAATAAGATGCTAACTGTTGTATTGGTAGCATTAATTATATTTTCCCTTTTAGGGATAAATATACTGAATATGGTAGGGAATGTTTTACAATATATCGTAAATATATTTAGTCCTCTAATTACGCAAATCTTGTCTCTTATCGGTTATACTATCGGCTCTATCATCAACACTGTAGCCTCCTTATTCACAGTAACCGCTAAAACCGGTGTAGATATTGCGGGAGGCACTCTTACATCTGTAGGTGATTTAATGAAAGACGCTAGTTCTGGCAATTTGCCAAGTGCCGATTTGAATCAGTCAAATAACATCCGTATTAATATTCCTTCTTATGATGATTCTAACGGTGTTATACAAGCTCCTTCTACCTCTAAGAAATCCCAGTGGTGTTTAGTTGGAGAATATGAAGGCCGCCGCGGATGTGTTGAAATAAGTGAAGGTGACAAATGTTTATCTGGAGATTTATATCCTAATGCTGAGAGTTGTATGAATCCTACCATGACGTCTAATAGTCATCCATTGAAACCAAAGAAAGAATAATTACTTGAAACATAATAAAAATAAAAATATTACTTTTATTATGAAGATGTCTCATTCTATAGAAATAATTGTATTTTATTTAGAAAACAACAGCTGGTTATTACACCTAGTTAATAAAACACATGCGAGTGACGATGAATTATTTAATCAGGCAAGGTTAAAATATGAATTCATTCAATTGAACGATATTATTAGTATTTATGAGCGCATCCCTGTAGAATCTGTATTAATGATAGATTATCATGTAAAACTATATATGTCATATTACGGAATAGAAAATGTTAGAGGAGGTGTTTATACACAAACTTTTTTTGATTCAAAACTCGTAGAAAGATTACACAACGAAATCTTCTTTAATTACCACCGCGAGCTTGAAGAAAATAACGAAATATCATCATTAATAAACAGTTTACGAAACAAATCAGAAACTGAATTAAACCGTTTACGCAAAGAAATTAGATATAAAATAGGACTGAGAAATCATGCCGAACGAATGATAACAAATGTTAGATACTTTCATCATAACAATAACAAACAATCCATAAATAGAGACACGTGTATCAATATTGACAAAATAATTATTTCTGTTGAAAACGCAAAAAATACAAGTGTAGAAATTCATACGCCTATAAACATACATTTTTTGAAAGAGTATGAAAAAACTATTACAATATTTCCATTCATATATGAAAATTTCAAGAAATTGGAGGAATATATGATATATAAATTAAACCCTGAGATCATAGTATCAAGTGCGACGCATATACTGAAGCCCATATACAGTGAAGACGAACATTATGCGTTTGATGTGGAATATATTGAAATGGCTCTGAAAATATTGAAATATTATAAATATATGACAAATTGTATTATAAATCGTTGCGATGAATTCGATTTTGACATTGACTTTTACGATAAACAATTAACAAAAGACGATTTTTTTACGGTCCGATACCTAGAAGATTACATATAAAATTGATTTTTTAAAGAAAAATATAATATTTGTAGAAATTGACAATAAATATTATGAAAACTCGCTCCGAGCAATTGCAACTAGCCGTTCAATATTTCTTAAATGAAAAAGGACTATTTGGAAATTTAAAATTACACGGCGAAGAAAGTCGTAGTTCAGTACAACATTACATTCTTGACATGCCAAGTCAATATGTATATACAGAACGTTACATTGATAATTATAAAGACAATCACACACAAACAACTATTACTCAAGAATTGCCTGATATAGGATTATTTATGGAAGAATTCTCGAATTATTTCAAAGGCTTTGAATTGCGCGAATTTGATAAGAAAAATAATACTCAAATCGTGAAATCATTTATTGCGACTTCTGATGCGATTTATTATACAACGACCTCGTCAAAAATTGGAATAAAGTCTAAACTGACCGTACAATATTATAACAACTGGAAACCTTATCCAATTATTGACTATGACGACATAACGCATAAAATAAATAAGAAAACTTCCGAGAACAACAAAATAAAAGAACGTACTATGAAAGTAAAAAGAATGTTACATCATAATAATAATGTCTTTAAAACAAGAGAAAGAATCTATGAGAACAAGGTTGAAAATCTGAATAAATTAGTCCGGAAATATTATAGAGAGTCGAATGACAAAAGTGAATGTCCTGTATGTTATGAAATAATCCTACCTGACAATCTATTTGTATCTGGGTGTTGTCATTTCATTTGTCAATTATGCTCGGAAAAATGTAATAATTGTCCTTTATGTAGAGAAAGTTATCTAAGGTGATTGTGAATATCAATATGTATATCCGCTACTACCACTAGTGCCACCATCACCTATATTTCCACCACCACCACCTATATTTCCACCACTAGGATCTATATTTCCACCACCACCTATATTTCCACCACTAGTATCTATATTTCCAGCAAAATTATTAGAATTATAATTTGTTTCACTACTATCATAGGTTACACCATTTACTTTAAACGGTGTATATTGAACGTTGCTAGCACTAGTATTCAATGTTGCGTTTGTAAAAGAATATTTGGAATCATCGGTTATATTGTATATAATTCCGTATTCTGTATTATCAAATTCTTCATTGTATTTTCCTTGTGTGTCTATTGTAAACAACAAATTATTTTGTGCTACTATATCGTATATATATCCTTTCTCTGTGTATAACGGAACATTTTTTACCTTTAATTGACCCAAATAATATTTGATCTCATACGACCCTTTATTGCTATCTTTATTTATGACAGCACCAGATAAATCAAAACTAATCCCGATATTCGAAGTATTATTTACTGTTGTTGGGTTAGTTGAATTTGATACATCAAACTCATAATAAATTATAGGAACCAATTTATCGTTACTTCCGATTTGTGTTACAATATCATTATTATATAAGACATTCATATCTATAGCCAAACGACCACCTTCTACATTCAAACTTACATTCAAATTACTGTATTCATCAATAACATTTTTTGTAGTTCCTCTTATATACATTCCTATGGGCATTTCAAAATCAAATGTATATATAGTTTCATCTATGCCACCCATAATGCCTAATAAAAAGGTTGTTCCAGAAGTATCATCCGCTATTTCTATGTTATCATTTACGATTATTCTCCATTTATCTAGATCAATATCATTCGTTAATGCTAATGAATTATTATTATTTACATAGTTATAGAGTGGTATGCTAGGGTCTTTATATAGATTCATTACGGGGCCTGGAACACCAGATGATGTGGTTGGTGTGTAGATAATACCAGAATCACAACTTTCATCTATATTGTTTGATGCGTCTCGTTCAACTACGAGATTATATGTACTTTCAATGATGCCTGTAGCAGTTCTTTCGGTTTGGGTTTCTTCATAATATGTATTGTAATTGTACCCTTTATTTTGATACCGTCCAGACATAGTCTGTGCTAGTTTTTGTTTTTTTGTTAAATTATTACCTTTAGATGCCTGTGAGTTGCCAGAATATTCCAGTATTTCTGCTTTTCTACGCATATCTAAATCATGCTGTGTAAGACTTGTATTAATGTATGGAGAAATCAATTCAAGACGATTTGTTGGATACGTAAATAACAAACGTTTATCCCTTTGTTTACAAGCAGAATTTAAATCAAAACTAGACATAATATGTAATTTATATATTATATCTATTTAATAAGCTGAGGATGTGTACCAGTAATTTGATATATAATCAAACTTCTGTTGGTTTATACTATCATTCTCACGACTCAAGTTAGGGCCCTTTTTCACAATACTGTTAATTTCAAATATATTCAAAGCGTGATTGAAATATCTTAAATTCGAAATGAACCCATTAAATCCACCATTTTGATTTAAATATATATCACTGTAGTTTTGTTTGGGTACGTAATTAAATATGAGACGCTTAGCTATTACACCATTTACATATACATCTAATATTTTATTTTGTAACCTAAGAGATATGTGGAACCATTTTTTAATAGGCACATTCTCAACAACCACATTATTGTTAGTGTCCTCAAGTTCCACCGTACTCATTACAATCATTAAATTGTTTGTCATCGGCTCTAAATATACACCAGGTGAATTGTTTATAGTCGCTTTATTTGTTTCGGGATCAAATAAACCATCCCCCTTGCTAAAAATGTGTTGATACCTTTTTTCGTGATTCCCCAAATCACTTAGATACAACCAACTAGACCAGGTGAACTCTGCGCCAGTACTCTCGTTATTTGAACGGAATATTTGGACGGAATTACTTTGTTTGGGGTCTTGAGATACAACCTTCGCCTGGTTACCTTCTAATAAACCTTTTACTACATAAGGGTTCTCTGGCGGTGAAGTGAAGTATGACATTAATGTTATGCCTAAACTGAGAAGTATTAAAAATACAATCAACACTAGAATAATAAAAGCAAATTTGGCTATTAATGTATTTGACTGTAGAAATCCGGCAGTAGCCTCTGTGCCAGCAGATGCTTTTTCGGAAAAAGACTGGAATGTATTATTCATTTGTTCTCCCGCTTTATTAAATGAACTACCTAAATCCTGTATACCCGTTTGTAGGGTTTGATTTGTTGGCACACTACTCATTAATGGTTGGTTATTCATATGTATTGTTATAATATATACATAAAAATTATATCATGTTAATTTGAATTAGAATAAGGAGAATTTGGTAGTCTCTTCGTTATTCTTCAATACAGATACATCTACACCATAAGTGGATAATTTACTCATGGTACTTTGTTGTCCGTTTCCTTTCAAGTATAGCTCCCAAGCACTAGCAGGATCTACAGGCTGAGTCCAACGACGGAAATCAGCTATCTGAGAGTCAAATCCCCCACGAGTATTTCCTAATAATATAGGCGTTTCTCCACTAGGAGGTTGCTTTGGCATATGTCCACCCTCCACAATATAAAAACGTTGTGACTTTACCAATTTTCCATCAATATAAGCATCGACAAACTGATTATCCACACTCAATACAATGCATACCCATTTCTGAAGAGGGAAATTGTCAGTTATTGTCATTGTTTCAACTTCGTTATTTGACATAGTCAAATCGTATTTTAATGTGGGACTTTTTGCATCTAAATACAATTTCATATTATCGGTTCTTTCAAAAATAGTTTTTTCAACATTGTTATCCCATGTATTTACATACACCCATATACTGTGAGCGTAACGAGTATTGAAGGGTCTCTCTACTTTGGTAATAGTTTGAACGCTAGCCTTCAAAGAATGAGTGTCAGACAATTGTGTAGATTGTGCGGTAAAATACGCATATAATATGTAAATCAAAATTAATACAGCTACTCCTAAAACAATAATTATTGTATCCATATAATTATTCTTTATATAAAATTTCATTAGAATAATTCGACAGGCGGTTTCTTATTTCTCAATAAGGTATATTCATTGGCTATCTGGGTTTTTGACATTACATCAGGATAATATGTAATGTTCGCAATCGCTCCATCTAACCCGTCTGATGATCCGATTTGTATTGTATCAGATGGGGAATATGTTGGCGTATGCATAGACAAGTTCACCGAGTTTTCAAGTTTTCCGTTTATAAATAAATCAGCATAATGGCTATTATAATTCACAACAAAATGATTCCATCTCTGTTTCTTTACTTTTGTTGACATTTTCAAATTTACGTTGGATGATAATTCATTATTATTCGTGAAATATACATGTATTTTTTCATTCTCTTCATCATCTTCTGTATTTTCATATTCATATGTTATCTTTGGTGCTCCATTAGCATAATTAAAAATATTTGTCTCTTTCGCGTATCCCGCGTAATTTTCTGGCTGGTCGTTCAAATATATCCACATAGATATGGAGTAATTTTTACGATATTCTGGGTCCTTCACATCAAATACTTTTGGTGAAAGTTTTTGTACACGGTCGCTTCCAGAAAGAACATGCTCGCTGTCTAAAAACAGACTGTCTGGTAATAATTTAACCCCTTTTTTGAAGAAAAATTTATTCACCAACTTTGGTATATAGAAATACCCTAAAACAACCAACAACTCTATTATAAATAAGTAATAAACTGGGTGAGTTGTATCATTGAATTCTTTACGAATGTAATTTATAAAATCTATTAATAAACAAGGCAAGTAGAAAATCAAATTTATAATCAATCCAGACAAACCCTCACTTCGTTTCAAAGCGTTGCTGAAAAAATAAAATACAATCGCTAATCCGGCTACTACTCCGATGGATAGTAATACAAATGTTATATGCATCATACTCGATACTTGCTCTGAATTTAAAGTAGAATAAAAGTATATTACTAATGCCAGTACTAATGTCCCCATCCCTAATGTAAAGGCGCTATGAAGTACATTTCCATCCGGTCGTTTGCTACCATATAGGAAATAAATGTTTGCTAATAATAAGAAAGTCATCGGCCATAAATAGAAATAAAAGTTACTTGTTAAAGCACTCCTATCGGAAGAATGTTTACAATAAAACAACACAATCAAGAATATAGACAATATCGCGAATAAATATTTCATCACGTTCCCACGATTAGAAGGATTTGTTAAACTTGTTATAAAACTATTTGTTTTAGCCTGGGTAGTATCGTTATCTAATACAAATTTATCACGTAAACTCTTGCCAAATTCTTCCATCAATTGAAAAGATTTGTCAATTAAGTCTTCATTCTTACTCATTTTTATAATATTACTGCTATATTATAAAAGTATATTTTATAAATTCTCAAGAGCGGTTTTCTTGCCATGACATTCTCTACATAGAGCAACTAAATTATCTATGTGATTATCTCCCCCATTCTCTAATCGTATTACATGATCTACTTCAAACCACGCAGATAATTGATTTTTGCAGTCATTGCAACACCAATCTTGGCGGGCTGCTACAAATTTCTTTTTTGTTTCACTAACCGATCTCTTTGTCTTATTTTTTCCAGATGCCATCATTCTATTTGCTCCAGGATGACCTTTATGGTGATAATCATTCATAGGCAAATGTGGTTGTTCTCCATCCATATTGCCGAAACTCTGTTTGCTTGTAAAATCTAAGATTGGTGAAATCATATTAGATGTGTTTTTGTCTATTGGTAGGTACTTAATGTATTCATTCGATGTAGTTATCAACTCCTTCGCCCTTAATGGGTTCTTCTTGAATACAAAATATACAAAATAAGCTCCGACCGCAACTCCTATCATCTGATAATATTTTTTCCATCCTAATAAAATTCGCGCATATTTGCCATCTGTATAAATATTTGCCATAATAAATCCGGCTACTAACATAATTGTTAATTCTACACGCATATTTTTTCTTATACTATAAAAAGACATTATTATGTTGTGTTCGCATATATCAAATAACATAATCCCAGAGTAAATGTCGCATATACATAATGAGTATGAATCCTAAATTGTTTTGCTAATCTCACTGACTTAGTTTCATATTGTCTACGATAATTTTCTAATGCGAGTGCTAATGATATCTCTTTTTTTCCTAACATTACATTGTACTTGTTATGAATGAAATGGACCCACCTGACAAACGAGTCTCTGCTATCTAAATACGGTGAGACTGGATACTTATCTAATAGATCACTAAATTTATTTCCCATCTCTTCTACTGGTATAAACAACGGCATATTTATAATTAAATCATAATATTTCTTTTTTGTTGTCTCATTTGGCGTTAATGGGTATGATTCTGAAACAGTATGTAAAAAAAACCAATAATGGGGTCCCCATATTTCGGGATCAAACATCATAATTCTAATTAACAATATATATAAAGGTAAATTTTTTTTACATAGTAGAATAACATATTAATGAGTCATGATTATTACTGTAATAATTGTGGCAAAGAGGGACACCAATATAATCAATGTAAAATGCCAATAACAAGCGTCGGTGTTATAGCGTATCGATATAATGTAGATAATAATATTGAGTATTTGATGATCCGTCGAAAAGATACATTAGGATTCATTGATTTTATGAGAGGAAAGTATTCTATACAAAATAGAGATTACATTATGAATATGTTGAAGCAAATGACTACGTCTGAAAAGAATTCTCTTAGAGAAAAAGAATTCTCTGAACTATGGGCGTCTATATGGGGAATCAATAAATTATCTAACCAGTACAAAAATGAAGAAAATATATCAAAAAATAAATTTTATTCGTTGCGATCTGGGTTATTTAATAAAGGGTCTTTTTATAATTTGAATGATTTGATAAATGAAAGTTGCCATTATGAAGAATGGTTAGAACCCGAATGGGGGTTTCCAAAAGGACGACGCAATTTCCAGGAAAAAGACTTCGAATGCGCGATGCGTGAATTCTCTGAAGAAACTGGATTTTCGACCCATTGTCTTGACAATATCCAAAATATTATGCCGTTCGAAGAGATTTTCACCGGGTCTAATTATAAATCCTATAAACATAAATATTTTATTACACATATGGATTTCCGTAAAAGTACTATAACCGACAAACATGAAAAAACGGAAGTCAGTAAAATGGAATGGAAGACGATTGATAATTGTTTGTCCTCCATAAGACCTTACAATTTAGAGAAAAAAATGATGCTTAATAAGATACATAACATGCTTTTACAACATAAGCCTGTTAAATTCCTATAGCAAAAATCATTAAGAAATATGTTTATAAAATTATATACACATATTTTAAGTATTGTTGAATATGAAACATTATACGAAACGAATAAACAAGCCCCAAATGAGAAAAACTAAAAAAATATATACAGGCGGGTCGAACGATTTGCCTGAAACAATCGCTATTAAAAACGCTCAATTCTCATGTGGCGACTTTTATGTTGACAAAAATAGTAACGAATATACGTCTTTGCTCTCATCTATGAAAGGCCAGAAAATGCGAGACGCGTTATGGGTTGAGCTCACATCAAAACGATTCCTTTCGGTTCAACCAATCAAACCTAAACAGACATCTGGACTAAATAAAGAAGGAATAATTGACCTTTTGTATTGTTTAAAATATAATGATTCGCTTACAAAAAATACTGATCTTGAAATAGAGGAGGAACCAGTCGATGAGGAACCGGTAGATGAGGAACCGGTAGATGAGGAACAGGTAGAGGAGGAACCGGTAGAGGAGGAACAGGTAGAGGAGGAACCGGTAGAGGAGGAACTGGTAGATGAGGAACCGGTAGAGGAGGAACCAGTCGAGGAGGAACCGGTAGAAGAGGAACCAGTAGAAGAGGAACCGGTAGAAGAGGAACCAGTAGAAGAGGTTCAGGTAGAATCTACGCCGTATCGTTTACAAGACATGGGACTTATTGAGAATAAACCACAAGAAATATCTTTTGACGCAACAAAACCTCTTTCAGAACAACATCAATTTTTGTATCCATCACTTGACGATCCGGATTTTAATATGAAGATCGCACAAAAGAAAGAATTCGCTGCTACACAGTACCCTGGCAAAACTGATAAAACTGTAGAGGATACTTCGAATGAAATGTGCGTTCAGGATTTTGAATTAATGCCACATCAAAACTTTGTAAAGAATTTTTTATCTTATCAAACACCTTATAATTCCTTGCTTTTGTACCATGGTTTAGGGACTGGTAAAACATGCAGTGCTATCGGGATAGCCGAGGAAATGCGAGAATATATGCGTCAAATTGGGATGAAAAGCAAGATTTTCATTGTAGCATCACCTAACGTTCAAGACAATTTTCGCCTACAATTATTTGATGAACGCAAACTAACACAAACCGGTGATATATGGACGTTAAACAATTGCGTTGGAAATAAATTAATAAAAGAAGTGAATCCATATTCTACAAAAGGTGTTACCAAAGACATATTGAAGTCGAAAATAAAAAACATTATTCGAGACAATTATAGATTTATTGGCTACACTCAATTAGCCAATTATATTATTCGTCGGGTAGGTTCTCTGGGCGTAGATGAAGAACCTTCAAAAAAAGAGGTTCAAATGATAAAGAAATACTTCAATAACAAGCTCTTTATAGTAGATGAGTTTCACAATATAAGCATATCAGATACAAACAAGGAAAAGAAGCGTGTAGGGTCTTTATTAATGAAAATCGCAAAATACAGTGACAATATGCGATTATTGTTACTTTCGGCCACACCTATGTATAATTCTCCTCGAGAAGTCGTATGGTTCTCGAATCTATTGAATAGTATTGATAAACGTAAACCTATAAAAGAAAAGTACATTTTTGATAAAGATGATTCTTTCTTGATTGAAAAACACAAGGATACTAACATGACAGGAGAAGAATATTTAAAAAGTAAATTGTCTGGGTATATTTCCTATGTTAGAGGCGAGAACCCGTATACATTCCCTTATCGAATTTACCCAAAAGAATATCCAGACATTTTGTCAAGCGATAAAAACTCTATTAATATAGATAATTATCCACAAAAACAACTGAATGGAAAATCTATAGAAGAAGGTATTCAAAAACTGCCTGTATTTGTCAATACTTTACCATCGAATAGTTATCAACAGCATGGATATAGAATCATATTAGACTCAATATATTCACGAAGTACAAATTATGATAAATACGGTCAAGAACGTCAACTACCTGATTTTGAGAACATGGAAGCATTTGGATATACCTATTTACAACGCCCACTAGAGGCATTGACTATGGTGTATCCGAGTGTAGACATAGACATTACAAACAATCGCATTGTCGATGATGACAAAAAGGACGATTTAATGAAACAAATTGTAGGCAAAAATGGTTTGGCAAATAATATGACATATGAGACAAATATGGAATATCGTTCAAGATACAATTTTAAATACAAAGAGGAGACAAAAACGAAATTTGGTAAATTTTTTAACCAAGAAAATATAGGCGAGTATAGCTCTAAGTTAAAAGAAATTACTCAGCGCATTTATAACTCAACCGGCATTGTTATGATATATTCTAATTTTATTGACGGCGGAATTGTTCCAACCGCTCTTGCGTTGGAAGAAATGGGTTTCCAACGTTTCAGTTCTATGCCCTCACATAACCGCAATTTGTTTGATGGGCGTTCTAATCCGGTCGAACCAATTGATTATAGAATGTTAAAAAAATCTGAACTATCTGAAGATATGAAATACAAACCCGCAAAATATGTAATGATTACTGGAGATAAAATGTTTTCTCCTAATAACATAGAGGATTTAAAATATATTACAAACGAAAACAACAAGAATGGAGAACAGGTAAAGGTTGTATTAATTTCCAAAGCGGCAGCAGAGGGCCTGGACTTCAAAAATATCCGTCAAATTCACTTATTAGAGCCTTGGTATAATACAAATCGTTCAGAGCAAATTATAGGCCGTGCGGTTAGAAATTCAAGCCATTGTATGCTGGAGTTTGAAAAGAGGAATGTTGAAATTTATTTACATTGTTCTGGTCCTATCGATGACAAAGAAGCAGCTGATATGTACGTATATCGGTATGCTGAAAAGAAAGCTACCAAAATAGGCAAAGTTACACGATTATTGAAGGAAATTTCCATTGACTGTTTAATAAATGATAAACAAAACGACTTTTCTGTTAATAATATGAATGAAACAGTTGGTCTCACATTGTCATCAGGAAATAGAAATATTCAATACGTAGTTGGGGACAGACCACATACAAATATATGTGATTATATGGATACATGTGAATATACATGTAGCAGTGGCACTTTGAATGACAACGACAAAGGGGCTGATCCTTCCTCGTATAATTTGTTTCATGCAAGAATAAATCATTCTACTATTGTTAAACGTCTTAGGTTGGCTTTCAGAGAACATTATTATTATCATAAAGATACTTTGATGTCGCTATTAAAGGCCAACAGCAAATACACCGATGAAGAAGTATATTTAGTACTGTCACGTTTTGTAGATAGCGATGATGAATACGTTGTAGATGAAAACGACAGAAAAGGAACCATCATCAATAAACACAACTATTATATTTTTCAACCCTCCGACTTTAATGACGAAACCGCATCGTTATTTGAAAGAACGCTTCCGGTTGAATATAAAAACACTCAAATTGGGATAGAGTACCAAGAAAAAAGCAAGGAAACAGTCGAAAATGTGATAGATTATCAAACTATTATAGACAAGATGTTGCTTAACTTGAAAGAAGCAAGAAATGCGAAAGAACAACATTTAGAAGTGAAACGAAAGAATTATAAAGACAATTTTGAATTGTACTGGTATGCCAATGCTGGAAGTGCTTTTCATAAAATAAAATCGGACCCTAGAAAAATAGTTGAACCAATGAATGATGATGACTTTGCCAAGTATATTGTCTTCCATAATATGGATTCATTGATGATAGAAGAAAAAATGGCTTTGCTATCTCATATATATGACAACACATACAATGTGAAAGACGACGTGAAAAAATACATTAAACAATACTTCGAGAACAAAATCATAGATGTCCCTGACAAAAATGAAAAACTCATCGTGTTGGCATCTGTTATTAATAACGAAAGCATCACTGTCAACAGTTTTGTAGCAAAACAGCATAAATTGAATGTATGGACCATTGTTTCGAGTGAAAGAGAAAAAGATTATTTATCTTATTACAGATATATGAAAATACCATACACGAAATTAAATAACGTAATTGGTTTCATAACAATACAGCAACAGTCGAACAATATGATGTTCAAAATTATGGATATTAATCCCAATAAAAAGAACCCCGGAAGTTTTTGCGAGTCCGCGTCAGGCAAGACATTTTTGCCTGAAAAATTAAACAAAATGTCTATGGTATTTAATTATTATACCCATGACTATTTGGCAAAGGACAATGAAGATTCGAACCAACCAAAATTATATAAAGCAGGTGTATGTGCTCTTACAGAGTTATTGTTAAGACATTATAATGAATATGACAATGTTGATAGTAGTGAAGGCAAAAGGTGGTTTATTAGTCTTGAAGAATACATTTACAACAAACTATATGAATAGACCCTGAAGAATCACTTACAAAATTGAATTTTGCTAGAATATAACTTAAATGATAATAAAGTTATATTCTTAATATATATAAGATGGCCACCAATCAAGATGAACGAAAAATATATGGTGTTTACACAAATTCAGTATTAAATATGAAAGTAAGTTTGCCTATTCGGGAAGTTGGAAAAAATTCAAAACAGAATTTAGAACGTGCTATATCTAATAAAACCGAAGGAAAGTGTATTTCGGAAGGATTTATACGCCCTGACTCGGTTAGAGTTATTAGTTACTCTAATGGTGTTGTAAATAACGAGTATGTTGAATTTCAAACTGTATTCGAATGCATGGTAAGTCATCCAGTTGAAGGAATGTTGATAGAGTGCGTTACAAAGACAATCACAAAAGCAGGCATTCATGCTGAAGTAAAGGATGAAACAGGAATTGTACCAATCACAGTATTTGTTGCGAGAGACCATCACATAAACAACAATGTATTCATGAATGTAAAAGAAACCGACAAAATTGTCGTTAGTGTAATCGGCGTTAGATTTCAATTAAATGATCCGTTCATTAGTGTTTTAGCAGACATAGTTAGTAAAAAAAACACAACAAATATTTATACAAACAATGATCGTGTAAAAAAACCTAGAATTGAGGTTGTTGATTCTGACGAAAATTAAACTTACCTATTCAACTCTAACAATTTAATCATTCCATCGTTTGTTGTTTTTGCGACTGTAGTTAATTTGTATCTGCAAACGCCGAAATAATCAATCATATCACTATCTTCATATTTATCTATATATATACTTTTTTTGTTATACTTTGTCCCATCAAATATGAATAAATCATAAGATACATATATATCATCATAACTTTCATCATCTACATTAATCCCATACATTTCATTAAAACCGTTTGTTTTGAAAATATTTTTGTTAATCTTACGGTAATCGGTCAATTGACCTATACATTCTTGAATATTGTCACTATCTAACAATATTTTTGCTAGACCATTATATTTCTTGTTATAATCAACATAGTTTATCATAACAATTGCTGAATACTTCATTATTGTTTGCTCTTATTTTCATCTGTTGTTATACATTTCCTCTAATATATCTTCAATTTTATAAAAGTCTGGAATTTTGAAAAAAAAAGTCGATGAAAATTTGGAAATTGGACATTTTTAAAAATGTCCAAAATGAGAATATTAGAAAAGTTTTTTTCCGGGAATTCTCGATTTATGAGTTTCACTCATACATGCTGTTAAATCATAAAATATAAAGATTGTTTGTTAGCATAATAAAAAATGAAAAAAATAATCCAAACAAATAAAAGGGATTTTTTTGTCATCATATAAAAAGGATTTAGGATGACAATATCTCCCAATAAATCCCAGTTGAAATATTCTTGTGTTATTTGTGACTATAATACCAATAGTAAAAAAGATTATAATAAACATTTATCTACACGCAAACATGTAATGATGACAAATGATGACATAAAAATCCCGACATCATATACATGTATTTGTAATAAAACTTTTAGTTCTCGACAAAGCTTATCACGTCATAAAAAGAAATGTAAAGCCAGTTCAACTAACACAATTATAACATCAGACCCAACCAATATGATTACATCTGACATTGTAATGAATTTATTGACACAAAACCAGGAATTTAAAGAAATTATATTAGACCAACAACGAGAAAATCAAAAACAGCAGGAAGAAAATATTAAATTGCAGAATAAATTATTAGAAGCTGTGAAAGAAGGCAATACGATTAATAATACAACGAATAACACAAACTGTAATAACAAATTCAATCTGAATTTCTTCTTGAACGAACAATGCAAAGATGCTATGAATATATCTGACTTTATCGACAATATGGTATTGTCTGTAGATGATTTGAAGAATACGGGCAAATTAGGCTATATAGACGGGATAACAAAGATATTTGCGGATAAATTAAGAGCACTAGATACATACAACCGACCGATGCATTGTACTGATTTGAAGCGTGAAACATTGTACATTAAAAATAATGATGAGTGGTCGAAAGAGAGTGACGATAAACAGAAAATCAAAACAGCAATCGAATGTGTTGCTAATAAGAATTTGAATAATTTGAATCACTGGAAAGAGGACAATCCAAACCATGTAATCATGGATTCTACAGAAGATAAAGAACTTGTAGAAATAATGACAAATTCACTCGGTGGAATGGGTTCAGACCGAGAAAGGAACAAACAAAAGATAATAAAGAATGTTATGAAAGAAGTGATAGTTGAAAAATGAGAATTTTTGAAAAAAAAAGTCGGTGAAAAATTTGAAAATGGACATTTTTAAAAATGTCCAAAATGAGAATATTAGAAAAGTTTTTTTTCCGGGAATTCTCGATTTTTGAGGTTCACTAATAAATGCTGTAAAAAGAATAATATAAATTTCTGTACGTTACGATAAGTATTTTTTGTGAAAAACAATTTAGGAGATTTTTGTGTTTCAATATATTAAGATGAATGAAACAAAAAAGTCGCTAAAAGTCGCACAATTATTTTCATGTAATTCATGTAACTATAATACAAGCAAAAAAAGTGATTATGCGAAACATATAAACACACTGAAACATATAAATAATACAAATGAAACAACTGAAACAAAAAAGTCGCAAAAAACATTTATGTGTGAGTTATGCAGTAAAGAAATGTTAAGTAGGTCCAGTTTATGGAGACATAAAAAAAATTGCCAAGGGTCCATTGAAAATAAAGAGTATTCAGCTATAGATACAGAAACTCAACCAACAGATGTATCCACCATGATAACTCCAAATGTCATTTTTGAGCTGTTAAAACAAAATCAAGAGTTCAAAACATTATTAGTAGAGCAGCAAAATGAAATAGTTAAACAACAGTACGAGAACCAAAAACAACAAGAAGAAAATATTAAATTGCAGAGCAAACTAATTGAAGCAGTGAAAGAAGGCAATACAATTAATAATACAACAAATAATACAAATTGTAATAACAAATTTAATCTAAATTTTTTCTTGAACGAACAATGTAAAGATGCTATGAATATTTCTGATTTTATTGATAATATGGTATTGTCGGTAGCTGATTTAAAAAACACTGGAAAGTTGGGTTACATTGACGGAATAACTAAGATATTTGCGGACAAATTAAGAGAACTTGATACATATAATCGTCCGATGCACTGTACTGATTTGAAACGAGAAACTCTGTATATAAAAAATAATGATGAGTGGTCGAAAGAAAGTGAAGACAAAAATAAAATGAAAACCGCAATTGAATGTGTTGCTAATAAAAATTTAAACAATCTGAATAATTGGAAAGAGGATAATCCAAACCATGTGGTGATGGATTCTACCGAAGACAAAGAGTTTGTAGAAATAATGACAAATTCTTTAGGTGGTATGGGCTCAGATCGAGAAAAAAATAAGCAAAAAATTATAAAGAACGTAATGAAGGAAGTAATTATTGATAAATAGTGCGGCAAAAACTATATCTAGATTATATATAATGAATAATTTTTTCAGAAAGGAAAATATTAATGTGTATGTCATCGAACATACAACCGATAAACCGACCAAACTTTATAGAGGCGATAAGATTGATATTAATCCAGAAGATAAGTTGAGTAAAAAATATTTATTTTTTACCCCTGAAAAAGGTTCAGCAGAACAATATGGCAATGTCTCTGAATTTGAGACAACTAAACCATTGCGCGTGGTTGCGTTAGATGATATTACAGATGATTTCTTTAATTATGCGTCTGAAGAGGTTCAAAAGTATTTAGTCTCTAATTACGGACACAACACTAACGATAAATTGCGTAATACAAATGAATCAGGTGATTTCGCAGTATCACAATATATTTGCGATCAAGGTTACGATGGATACGCAATAGATACTATGGATACAGACGCGGGTGGCAAATTTCATCAAGAGATTGTCATTTGTAACCCTAGTGTAAATGTAAAGTTTGTGGGTGAAGTAGAAGATGAAGAACATAAGCGAAAAATAAAAGAAACTGAACTCCAAAAAAGATTGAACCCTCAGAGAAAGAAGCGTTCTATTGTTTCAGAAAATGTCGAAGACGCAAACGTTCCGATGTCGTTATCTGGGACATTATTCGATGATATGATTACACCTGAAAAATCTCCGTCGAAACAGAATATGTCAGATACTCCACATAGTGTACCCAAATTATCGTTTGGTGATGCGTTTGATAGTCCACCTTCAACCCCCAGAGGTGGTGCTAAGAGGGTTTCAAAAATGAAAAAAACAAAAGGGAAAAGAAAACGTAGAACAAAAAGAAGAAGACAATAAAAATAATGGAATAATGATATAAAATAATTATGTTATATATCATTAATAGCATGAGCGACATTAATTCTTATAGTACTATGGAATTAGAAACAATGAAGCGAAAAATAGAGAACTTATCCGGGAATCATCAAACTGAAATATTAAAAATACTATCAAAAAATTTATGTAAACTTAATGAAAATAAAAACGGCGTCTTTGTCAATATGTCTTTTTTGCCAGATCATATTGTAGAAGAAATAAAGAAATATATTGAATTTATTTCAGAACAGGAAAGCTGTTTCGATACGATAGAGTATCAGAAAGAAGAATATAAAAACTCCTTCTTTATTGAAAAACAAGATAAAGACAATGTCTCAGTAACTATTAACCAGTCGAGTTAATGTCAGCATACGGTACACAAATATTTTATTGTCGCACACATGACAACAATAATATATATGATGTAATAGAAACGTTAAAACCGCGTTTCTATAAGGAGCAAGAACAGAAAGAAACAGAAACAGAAACAGAAACAGAAAGAAATACTATTCTTGATGAATCAGTAAAACAAGATGATATTATAATTCCAAAAGATGAAATACATCTCTTTAACAATAAAGATTATATCACACCAACTCATAAAGACAGTTTGTTTTGGTGTCTGTATATATTAAAATATGGTTATAATGATTACATTCAAATACAACGCAATTATGTAGTAAAAAAAATGGAGACACACCAAAATATAATAGATTTTTTGTTGCCTCGTCAACATAAAATGAAGGGTGTAAATACACGCATATCGAAAGCACGTATTCAAGAAATGTTTTCTGACATGATGACAAACCATAAAGATACTCATATGATAAACGTCTATGGAATAATTTGCTTTTACGAATTTAATGTTATAATGTTAGATGAATCTAAGAATACGTTTATTCGCTTCCATGCGGATGATCCGGAAGAAAAACCAACATATTTGTTGAGGAAAGATGGATATAATAACTATAGTGTTGTAGATGAAGCGTTGACAGAAGAAAAACTACAAACGATAAGCGAAAAATTTGTAGCATTGGAGAGTTTTGAAAAGCCATTGAAAGGTATATCAAATTATAAAACAGATGACTTAGATGTATACATAGAAAAACTCGGAATAATCAAGGGAAGTGAGAAGATAAAAAAGCCAGATATGTTTAATATGATATGGGAACATATGAAATGGTAATACAAAATTGAATTTTAGAAAATAATATATGATTTTACTATATAAGATTTTATATTATGGATGAAACCAAGAATATGAGTGCAATGAATGACCGAACTTCTAATATCAAAGATAAAAAGAAAGGTTTCGAAAACATTGTGTCTCAGTATTTAGACAGCAATCCGTCATTGAGTTCAGGACATATCTCTAATGAATTGGAAATACGTTTTGGTACAAATTATAGATTAAGACGTCCGATAACCAAAATAGATTATGACAATGTAATAAAACAGCTGTATTCATGCGGTTTCAAGATAGAAAACCCGAATGGAAACCAAATGTTGAGAGTTCAGACAGAATACATTGATCCTCGTACGGGTTCTACAAAAATGTCTAACATTCGTGCTGAAATTGTTGGTTCAGATTTGATTCAAAAGTATTGCGAAACGAACGACATTAAAAAAGTGATTGATATGCCTTCTACCTTATTCAATAAGATTAAATTCACTCGCAAAGCGTCTGCGAAAGATAAGAACGATCAATATATACAAAAATTAGATATGGAAGATTTCAATTTTCGCGTATCGTATCAGGTGGAGCAGGATTTTCATACACAAACGAATATAGCACGAAACATTATATCTAAATGGAACGATTCAAAAAAAATATTTCGTTCTATGAATCGTGTGCGATTTTATCATGATGAATATCCAGTTTATGCCGATCTAACAATAGTAAAGAGTTCAAAAAAATCAAACCATGTACCGATCCCTCGATATACAATACAAGAGGCAGAAGTGTTTGAAAATATAGAAAGCTATGAGATTGAGCTAGAAATAGATAATTCTAAGGTCGGAATTGGAACAAAATTTTCAGATGTAAAGCACTTAATGAATGACTTGCGAAAAACTATACGCATTGTTTTATCTGGGTTACAGGGGACCCGTTTTCCAGTACCTTATTCTGAAGTAGACAATACGCTTCAAAGTTACATGAAAATGATTCATGGTGAAGAATACGGCAAGAGGCGAGTATTGAATAAGGATTTTATTGGTCCGAGTTCGTACACTCTTCAGATGGATAACATTATGGAAAACAAAGATGAAGACGAAAAAATGATAAACATATTGAATAATTATACTGTTACAGACAAAGCAGACGGTGAGAGGAGACTATTGTATATCAACGGCGAAGGCAAGATTTATATGATAGACATGAATATGAATGTTATATTCACAGGAACTCATACTCTCGACAAAAGTCACCATAATTCACTGTTGGATGGGGAACATATAAAGTATGATAAAAATGAAAATTACATTAATTTATTTGCGGTATTTGATGTATATTATGTAAATGGAAAATCTACACGTGAATATCCTTTTTATAAAGATTTGGTTTTAGACAATGAAAATGACAATAACCAACAGAAGCAAGGAAACGAAAATAAAAAAGATAACAATTCTCGATTACATATAATGAGAGATTTTGTTGATAGAATGTCGGTTTATTCTATACTAGACAAAACAACTGACAATGAGGTAAAACCTAAGCAAATGGAAAAGAACGCAGGATTTCGCATACAAGTAAAAAATTTCTTCGCAAAGGAATCAATATTTAGTGCTTGCTCGGAGTTGCTATCCAAAATGAACGATGGTACATATGAATACAATACAGATGGTCTAATATTTACACCTGCGTTATTGCCGGTAGCAGGAAATGAAGAAGGTGGTGAACCAGGTCCTTTATTTAAGACAACCTGGAGTCATTCATTCAAATGGAAACCACCCGCGTTTAATACTATTGATTTCTTAGTATCAGTAAAAAAAGACTCTTCTGGAAGGGATGATATACATAATATTTATCAAGATGGAATAAACCTAAACGGCAAACCTAATTTAACGCAGTATAAGACGCTAATATTGCGATGTGGGTTTGATGAAAAGAAACATGGTTTTGTAAATCCCTGTCAGAACATTATAGATGATAATTTGCCATCCGGAAACAATATTGACTTAGATGAAGGATACAAACCAGTCCCATTTCAACCTACAAACCCATATGATGACAAAGCACAATTTTGTAATATTGTATTGAAAGAGCAGGGTAGCAATCTAGTAATGATGACAGAAGAAGGAGAATATTTCGAAGAAAACACCATTATAGAATTCAAATATGAATTGTCAAACAAGGAGGGTTGGAAGTGGGTTCCATTGAGAGTTCGCCATGACAAGACAGCTGATTTAAAATCAGGGCAAAAAAATTATGGAAATGCTTATCATGTTGCGAATAGCAATTGGCATTCTATTCACAATCCTATTACTGAAGAAATGATTTCTAGTGGAAAGAATATTCCGGACTTTATAGAGGATAATGAAGTATACTACAATAAGAGTGGCAAAGAAACCAGTACACAGGGATTAAGAGACTTCCATAATTTGTATGTGAAGAAAAATTTGATTCTTAGTGTCTCTGAAAGAGGTCATACATTGATAGATTACGCCGTAGGAAAAGCAGGCGATTTGTCTAAGTGGACCAAATCGAAGTTAAAGTTTGTCTATGGAATCGATGTGTCCAAAGACAATATTAATAATCAATTGGATGGCGCATGTGCTCGGTATTTGAAAGCATCGAAGAAACAAGATAGGATTCCCAAAGCTCTATTTGTAACTGGCAATAGTAGTTTGAATATTCGAAAAGGGAATGCTTTTAGCGACGACAAAAATAAGCTCATTAATAGTGCTGTATTTGGAAACGGTCCGAAGGACGTAGATGTCTTAGGAAAAGGTGTGTATAAACAATATGGTGTAGGAGAGAGTGGATTTAACATTAGTTCATGTCAATTCGCAACACACTATTTCTTTGAGAACAAAGAAACATTCAATGAATTCTTGCGTAATATATCGGAATGTACGAAGATAAATGGCTATTTCATCGGAACATGCTATGATGGCAAAACAGTTTTCAATAAATTGTCAGACAAAAAGAAAGATGAAAGCATGTCAATAATGAAAGGGGATAGAAAAATATATGAAATTACAAAAATGTATGATGAAACTGGGTTCCCAGATGAAGAGTCTAGTCTAGGTTATCCTATTGGTGTATTTCAAGAGAGCATTAACAAGACTTTCAAAGAATATCTGGTGAATTTCAATTATTTTGTAAGAATGATGGATAATTATGGATTTGTGCTGCTAGAAACTGAAGAAGCGAAGAACTTGGGATTGCCAGATGGGTCAGGGTTATTCGCGGAGCTGTTCGCACAAATGGAAGAAGAAATTAAACAATTTCCTTCGAAAAAGGCAGATTATAAAGACGCTTTGTATATGTCAGCGGAAGAGAAAAAAATATCCTTCATGAATCGTTATTTCGTATTCAAGAAAATGAGGAATGTTGATATGAATAAATTTAATGAACTGATTACACAGAAAGAAAAAGAATTGTCTGAACGAATTGAAGAAGTCGAAACTGAAATATTTCAAGATAAAATAGAAGAGCCGATTACAACCGTTGTAGATAACCCACCGCCAGAAAAGAAAAAAGCCATTAGAAAAACAAAAAAGAAAGTTATAATCAACTAAAAAATGATTTAAACCTATGGAAAGATATTAATTAGATTTTAGTAAATAATATTTTTCATGTCATATTATCTTCTTCCCAGGACAAATATATATTCATTTAAATATATTGACTGCATAGAGAAAAATACATTGCCAAGTACGTATATATCACAATCCTTGTCGGAATTTTTATATGAAATAAAAAAGAAAATAGAAACGCTTGAAAAAGACTGGGATATATTTAAAAAATATACGAATCCATATGAATATATACATACACATCTACCATATAAAAAGAAATGCATTGCGAACCATAACCCTCTATCACGTTCGTATTTTAAAATGATAGAAATATTAAATACATTCCATTTAGAAATGGATTCCAAGCCAATAAGGTCGTTTCATTTGGCAGAGGGTCCTGGTGGGTTTATTGAAGCGCTATGCAAGGTACGCAAATGCCCGTATGATACATACACCGGAATAACTATAATTGATGACAACAACACTCAAAATGTCCCTGGATGGAAAAAGACAAAGAACTTTCTAAGTCAAAATAAAAATGTGTTGATTGAATATGGTAACGATAAGACTGGCAATATTCTTTCCATTGATAATTTTGTTTATTGTAAAGATAAATATGGTTCATCAATGGACTTGATTACTGGTGATGGTGGATTTGACTTTTCAGAAGATTTCAATAATCAAGAAATTAATATTGCCGCACTATTGTTCGCACAAATCGCATATGCTCTATGTCTTCAGAAAAAAAACGGTAAGTTTATATTGAAGATATTCGATAGTTTCACTCAACATACGGTTGACCTCCTTTATATATTGTCATCTTTCTATGAAAAAGTGTATGTATCAAAACCATATACAAGCAGGTATGCTAATTCTGAAAAATACATTGTATGTAAAGGGTTTTTATTCGACAATAGCGACAATTTTTATCCCTATATACATCGTGCTTTTGAAAAAATGGTGAATAGTAAAAATACGAATGACAAATATTATATACATAGGTTTTTTAATATGCCAATACCGTCTTTCTTTCTATCTAAAATGGAAGAAATAAATTCAATATTGGGACAACAACAGATCGAAAATATCCATTATACATTGTCATTGATAGATAACAAGCACAAGCAAGAGAAAATAGACAATATTATAAAAAATAATATTCAAAAATGCATTTATTGGTGTGGACGAAATAACGTATCTCATAATTCTGTTTTAGAATGATTATTTTCTTTGTTTTTTTTCTTTGTTTTGTTACTTTTCATTGTTTTTTTATTCAGTTTAGTTGTTTCCCATAATTCAATGGCTTTATGAAATTTAAAACTTTTATTGGCATAATTTGTGTTTATTAGACTCTTATTGAAGTAGAACAAACCTACATTTATTCCTGAGTTGACTTCTTCGTTATCTGAAATATCTACTATGTATTCTACCGGTAATTTATTGAAGTTGCAGAAGATTTGTTTATCATTGTCTACTAGTAGATTAATTATAGCATTTTTGTTCCATGATTTGCGAGGAGATCCCAATTTTAATATACGTTCACAATCAGCACTATAATTATTATGGAAATATGTAAAATATTTTGAATCACACATTGTCTTTATCGGCATTTTTGATAGAATTTTCTTTGTTTTGTCAAGAGAATATACACGAGCAATATTAAATGAAACTCGGTCTTCATGCGACAAGAAATCAAATGTATATGTCTTTATATCACGATTAAATCCGGTTAATAATGTGAAATGTTTGTCTTTCATTTTTGACCGAAATTTATACATATTGAACCCACACCGAATTTCCCTATGTACCTTCATTAAATGTCTATAATGAGGATTATGCTTTATCAGAGATATTCTAATTGAATACGATATTTTCGAGAGATTTGTCTTTAATATACTTATCAAAGATTCTGTATAAGTAATAATGGTGTGGTTATAATAATTGCGCGTTGAAACATTGATAAAGAAATTTTTTTGCTGTTCCAATAATTCTTTGTATTCATATTTTCGGTCAAAGTCATTTATAAATCCCTCGAGCTTATTATAAGATGATGATTCATATAGATATTGAGTCATTTTTATAATAATATAAATACTTATATATTATTATCAATTTTTTAACCTCCTCGTATGTGAGTAGGAGTACATTTAATCGGGTTCCCCATAGAATCGACTCCAGGCGTTTTTGAAGGATGGTATCCATTCTTATCCTTCACTGTATAACCATTGGCAGATACACCATATGCCAACGCATTCGCAACATGAAGGCCATATGCGTTAGTGTATGTGCTTGCTGAATCAGTGATTGTGTTATATCTCATTCTAGAAATAAGCGAACTAGACGATACAGCACCTTGACTCGCAAATTGCGGGTTACTTGGCTTATAAAAAGTACTAGTAAATAATGGTTTGAATAAGGGTGTGGCACTGGAAACAAACTTGCGCGTTTCTTCAACAATGTTGGGGTCATTTGTTGGATCGACAGATGGATAATCTGCTATATTAGGGAATCCAATTGCGGTTTTGAAATCATTATCATATATGACAAACCGAGCGGAATCCAATATTGATGGAGTAGTCCAGTCAACCGGAAGGTCACCTTGAATGGTCTGCCTAATTGGTGTCTGCAAACCTGTGTCCAATATATATTGAGCTCGCAAAACAACATACTCTAACTCCACATTTTGTGTAATATTATTCAGCTTGATCTCTAACAAAAAGAATTTCGCTTTACTATCAGTCTTCTCGTAATAGTGATAATTTGCGGTCATTGTATCCTTCAAAATAGTATTGATTTCTTGGATATTATAATATCCAGCAGGGATGTTTACAGTATATTCTACAGGATTATTGCTATTATCAACAGTATCAAACCATCTATATCCAAAAGAAACATCTGTGTCAAATTTATGTCTAGAACAATGGGACTCTCCTGCTGGAGAATACAAGTTTCCAGCTGCTTGTGTAGAGCCAGGTTGAGCGGTAGAATCACCTTCACGTATAAACATGTATTGGTTCTGTTCGAACGTTTTGCTACGGCTATTTAGATATTGTTTTGAATTAGCATAATACTTGGATTTGTTATTGGATGGATCATAGTTCTTTTTAATCATCCCACTGCTTCTTAGACGAGCCCGAGCATTTGATTGTGGAGTTCCAATTACACAAGTACTTTCCGCGCATGAACCAGGCACTTCATATTTACTATTTACTTGATTCTGATTATATGTATTTACTAAACCTCTTTGAGAACTCGATAAACTACTTGAATTGCTTACAGTACCTCCTGGCATATTTAGTACATCGATAGATGAAGAAGTCCTCTCATTGCAACTATTTATATTTGATGAAGTTGCTAATTCGCGTCGATAGGATTTAATTGGTTGTGGCAAAAACAAATTCCTTTTAACAGACAACATATCACTAGAAGGCTCATTTTTTTTAATGAAACTACTAATTTGTTTAATAGTTTGTCCTTTCCATGAAATAATTCCTGTATTGTCAATGGTATTAAACACTTCTGTCATAGAATATTATATATATATAATATATTATATTATGAAAAATACTGTAAAATTTACTACTGTTGTACTTGTTATCTTGTTCGCATTCTTCGGATTTACCATTGTAAATCATTTTACTCGTAATGTAATGGAAGGTGCTGAAAATATGGATAAAGAAGAAGAAACTGAAGAGACCGACCAAGAGAAAATTATGCGCCTGGAAATTGAGATTAGTGAGAGACAAGACGAAATTAATGAAATCCGCAACCGTATTACAATGAAAGAAATGCCTGAAGAGGAAGAAATGCCTGAAGAGGAAGAAATGCCTGAAAAGGAAGAAATGCCTGAAAAGGAAGAAATGTAACTAATTATTATTAAAAATCAATTAAAGTTATATTCATAGACATATTAGACTATGAATATAATCACTAACGTTAATAAAATATCTATTTTAAATTTATTTTTTTCAGAAAAAAAGAAAAATATAATTGTTGATGGTTCATTCACAAAACTGATTCACTCAGACAATTTGTTTTCTATGAATGGCATTTATGTTAACCTTCCATTGTCAAATTTTACACTCAATGAATCGAATAACAATACATTCATTCATTTTAATCCATATCATAAGTCAAACGCCTATTTGAACCAAGAGTTAACTAAATTAGAATATCATATACTAGATTATTATAGGAAAAATAACATATCAAACAAAAATTTAGCAAATATATTATCTAAACAACTTTATTCTGGTACCATGAAACTTTATAAAGAAACAAAAGGCTCGCTAAATAAAACACCGGAAAACTTAAAATTAATTATAAAAATTTCTGGTATATGGGAGACAAAGTCGGAAGTAGGCTTAGCAATAAAATTATTGTGCTCTGAGTAATTGAAATATTATTATTAGTATTTTTTCAATCAAAGTCCCATTCGTTTTCCTCTTCGCTTAGACGAGAATGGTTTCTTTCCACTTGTTATATTATAGTCCTTGTTATATTTATCGTCATATGGGGTTTCTGTTTCAAAATTAATTACATTTACAAAATTTTTCTCAATATCGATTGAATATTCCAGATTGCGTATTGTCTGATAAGTAGATATTTGATTATCGTGGATGAATGTATCAAATTCTTTGCGATTCACAGATTTTATAATATCATCTTTTATTTGAATCATATTTTTATCACCGATTGGGTAAAAATTTGTTCTGTCTATTTGAAGACCATTATTGATAACACGTTTTTGTAATGTGTTATCCTCGTATCCCCAAGCCCAAAAGTTAGGATAACCCTTTGTTTTTTCAAAATCTCCTCCAGTAATAGAAACAATCCCACCTAATGCGTATTTAAACCCATAAAAATGCTTAACAATGCCGTGATGCGTTTTGTAATTTAAAAAATTCTTTTTGTAAGGCATTGTATCAACATCGTTGAAAATAATACATATATCTTTATAGTTATCTGGATAACGGTCTTTCAACATTAAATAGCCTATATTTTTCATTGCGCCTCTATTAAAGCCTCTATTGTCTGTTTGATGAATATAAAAAATTTCATACTTATCACTTGACACATCTTCTAATACAAATTTCATCTGGCTAACAAAGAAATCGCGCTGTTGACGTCTATTTCTGTATGGAACTATAAATACCATTTCAGGAATGGCAAGACTTTTTTCATCCAGTTTTTCTTCTTTTTCCTTGCGTTCAGATTCTTCCTTCTCCTTGCGTTCAGATTCTTCCTTCTCCTTGCGTTCAGATTCTTCCTTCTCCTTGCGTTCAGAATCTTCTTTTTCCTTGCGTTCAGAATCTTCTTTTTCCTTGC
>ERZ1046568.67-NODE-67-length-89862-cov-14.228423_pt1 | contig 89862 bp, 85 predicted proteins | sample MGYA00383092_ERZ1046568 | MGnify/ENA primary metagenome ERZ1046568 (study PRJEB29581, sample SAMEA5548362) | metagenome | biome: marine; feature: coastal; material: water | depth 1 m | study: Short-term variability in the microbial, nano- and picoplankton dynamics... | reverse complement strand
ACTCTTCTCAATGCGTTACCTACTGTTAAACCAAAACCTGGTTCTAAAGGTCTGAACTCAAATCTACCTTCAAAATCGGTAGATTCAATCATGATTACTTTGTCTGGTTTCTGAAAATTTAAAATTGCCATAGTTTAACGTGTGTAAAATTATTTAGAGTACAACTCTACTATTAATTGTTCTTTGATGTTTTCTGGAATCTGAATTCTTTCTGGAATTGAAACAAATGTTCCTTCCTTCTTGTCAGCATTCCAAGTCAACCACTCATACACGTTGCTATTTGCTGCCAACGCACTTTCGATCGCTACTAAAGATTTCGATTTTTCTCTTACAGCTATTACATCTCCTGGTTTTAGTGAGTAAGATGGAATGTTTAAAATTTCTCCATTTACTGTAATATGTCTGTGAGATACCAATTGACGTGCTCCTCTTCTAGAGTTTGCAATTCCCATACGGTAAACTACATTGTCCAATCGAGATTCACACAACTGCAACAACACCTCTCCTGTAATTCCTTTACTACTAGAAGCTTTGTCGAATAAGTTGCTAAACTGACGCTCTAATATTCCGTAAGAATATTTCGCTTTTTGTTTTTCTTGCAATTGCATTGCGTATTCAGACTTCTTTCCTCTACGTCTTGCATTTCCATGTTGCCCTGGAGGGTAGTTTCTCTTTTCAAAAGATTTGTCATCTCCGAAAATTGCTTCTCCGAACTTACGAGCAATTTTAGTTTTTGGTCCTGTATATCTTGCCATTTTTCTTGTTTTAAATTAGGGATTGTGAATTAAGGCGTACTCCTTCGACAATCGGATTCCTAATAGGGTTAAATATTTATTATACAACTACTGAAATCATTTCAGTAAAAATTATACTCTACGTCTTTTAGGCGGACGACATCCGTTGTGAGGGATTGGAGTAACGTCAATAATTTCCGTCACTTCGATTCCATTGTTATGCAAAGTTCTGATTGCACTTTCACGACCATTTCCAGGTCCTTTCACGTATACCTTCACTTTTCTTAATCCAGCTTCGTGTGCTACTGCAGCACAATCTTCGGCTGCTGTTTGCGCAGCATAAGGAGTGTTCTTTTTAGAACCTCTAAAGCCTTGTTTTCCTGCTGAAGACCATGATATAACGTCTCCTTTTTTGTTTGTTAAAGAAATAATGATGTTGTTGAATGAAGCCGTGATGTGTGCTTCACCAACCGACTCAACAATAACCTTACGCTTTTTTGAATTTGATTTAGCCATAATACCTAGTTATTATTTAGTAGCTTTCTTTTTGTTAGCTACAGTTTTTCTTTTCCCTTTTCTTGTTCTAGAATTGTTTTTAGTTCGTTGCCCTCTCAATGGAAGTCCCGATCTATGACGAATTCCTCTGTAACATCCGATATCCATCAGACGTTTGATGTTCAATTGGGTTTCTGAACGCAACTCTCCTTCAATTGTAAAGGATCCTGCTTGTTCACGAATTTTCCCAATTTGATCATCTGTCCAGTCTTGAACTTTGATGCTTTCGTCTACTCCTGCGTTTGCTAAAATTTCTTTAGCTCTACTGTTACCAATTCCAAAGATATAAGTTAAAGCTATAACCCCTCTTTTGTTCTTTGGTATGTCAATTCCTGCTATTCTTGCCATAACTTACCCTTGTCTTTGTTTAAATCTAGGATTCTTTTTGTTGATTACATATAATCTGCCTTTTCTACGCACAATCTTGCACTCGGCACTTCTTTTCTTTATTGATGCTCTTACTTTCATCTTTTTATGTTTATTTCAAAATCAAATAGTTTTCAAAGTTGCACTTCTTTCACTATTTATTTCTTGAATCATTTATTTGTTTTGTTAATACCTGTAAGTAATTCTCGCCTTCGTTAAATCGTAAGGACTCATTTCTAACTTCACTTTATCTCCTGGCAACAATTTGATATAATGCATACGCATTTTACCTGAGATATGTGCCGTTACGATGTGACCGTTTTCCAATTCCACACGAAACATTGCGTTTGACAATGCTTCTGTGATTGTTCCGTCTTGTTGTATTGCAGCTTGCTTTGCCATATTACAATGATGATTTACGTTTGTTTCCTACTTTCATCAAACCATCGTAATGACTGTTCAATAAATAGGAGTTGATTTGTTGAATTGTATCGATCGCAACACCCACCATAATGATCAATGATGTTCCTCCATAAAACAAAGCCCAATTCTGTTGTATTCCAAATTGAACTGCTACTGCAGGCAAAATTGCCAACAACGCTAGGAACAAAGATCCTGGAAAAGTAATCAAAGACAAAATCTTGTCTAAAAACTTATCCGTATCGTCTCCTGGTCGTACCCCTGCAATAAAGCCATTGTTTCTTTTCAAAGCAGAAGCCATTTCATTCGTCTTTACTGTAATCGCCGTATAAAAATAACTAAATACAATGATCAACAATGCAAACAAAATATTGTATCCCAATCCGTTGATATCTGCAAAACTTGCACCCACGGCTTGAAAAGCACCTTCCGCCTTTTGTGCCAAAGCACCAGGAATAAACATAATTGCTTGGGCAAAGATGATAGGCATCACTCCGGCAGAATTTAACTTCAATGGAATGTATTGTCTTGATCCTTGAACTTCTTTCACATCACCTGCAGTAGATCTTCTCGCATATTGCACTGCTACTCTACGAACGGCTGTTACCAACAACACCGAAGCCAATATTACTAAAAACCAAACCACAATTTCTAACAAAATCATCATAATACCACCGGCTCCTCCATTGGCTGTTTTCGAAACCAATTCTTGCATGAAAGATGTTGGGAATCGAGCAATAATACCGATCATAATCAACAACGAAATACCATTACCAATTCCTTTTTCAGTGATTCTCTCACCCAACCACATAGCAAAGATAGTTCCTGATGTCAAGATAATCATTGCTGAAAACCAAAACATTCCAGGGCTTAACAATGCCTCTGGTAAGAAAGCTGATTCGGGCAATATAGAACGAATATTCGTGATATATGCTGGACCTTGCACCATGGTAATTCCAATAGTCAACCATCGTGTGATTTGCGTTATTTTCTTACGCCCACTCTCTCCATCTTTTTGAAGTTTTTGAAGATATGGAATCGCAATTCCCATCAACTGAACAACAATAGAAGCCGAGATATAAGGCATGATACCCAAGGCCATAATAGAGGCTTGTGAAAACGCTCCACCAGTAAATGAATTCAATAAACCTAAAAGACCATCTGATGTTTGATTTTCTAAGGCAGATAGTTGTGTAGGATCTACTCCCGGAAGGGGAATCTGAGCCATGAAACGGTACACCGCCATCAAACCAAGTGTCAAAAGAATCTTATTTCTAAGCTCCTCTATTCTCCAAATGTCTTTTATAGTACTGATAAAATTTTTCATTTACTTTTTCTTATAATGTAACTGCAGATCCACCAGCTGCTTCAATCGCCGCTTTGGCAGTTTCAGTAAACTTGTGTGCAGTGATATTCAACTTTGCTTTCAACTCTCCACGACCTAAAATTTTAACCAAGTCATTTTTACGAGCCAAACGTGCTTCGATTAAGGAAGCCATATCTACGGTGTCCTTTAATTTTCCAGCATCTACAAACTCTTGGATTTTATCAAGGTTGATCCCTAAATATTCCACTCTATTGATGTTTGTAAATCCAAATTTTGGAACACGTCTTTGCAAAGGCATTTGCCCTCCTTCAAATCCTATCTTTCTAGAATATCCTGAACGAGACTTTGCCCCTTTGTGACCTCTAGCAGCGGTACCTCCTTTTCCAGAACCTTCACCTCTTGCTATTCTTTTTCCTTTTTTTATAGATCCCTTCGCAGGTTGTAAGTTATTTAAACTCATCGTTAATATTTTTATTTAATTTCCTCTACAGAAATTAAGTGATTAACCTTATTTACCATTCCTAGAATCGTCGCAGAGGCCTCGTGCTCTACTGATTGATTCATTTTACGTAATCCCAATGCTTGTAGGGTTCTTTTTTGAGAACCTTCACGTCTAATTTGGCTTCTTACTTGTGTGATTTTAATTTTTCCCATCGTATTTCCAATTTATCCGTTAAACACTTTGTCCAGAGAAATTCCTCTTTGCTTTGCTACTGTGTGTGCACTTCTCAATTGCAACAATGCATCGAAAGTTGCTTTGACAACATTGTGTGCATTTGAAGATCCTTGGGATTTCGAAAGTACGTCATGAACCCCTACAGAATCCAATACCGCACGCACTGCTCCCCCTGCAATAACTCCAGTACCATGTGATGCTGGCTTCAAGAACACTCTGGCTCCGCCGAACTTCCCTTTTTGCTCATGTGGCAAAGTAGCATTGATAATTGGAATTCTTACGAGATTTTTCTTTGCGTCTTCGATTGCTTTTGCGATTGCAGAAGCAACGTCTTTAGACTTTCCTAAACCGTGTCCTACGACACCGTTTCCATCTCCTACAACAACGATTGCAGAAAATCCGAAAGCACGTCCACCTTTGGTAACTTTTGTAACTCTGTTTACACCTACTAAGTGATCCACTAGCTCTAGTCCGCTTGGCTTTACTCTTTCTACGTTTTTATATTTTTGATACATAATACTTTCTTAAAATTTTAAACCTGCTTCTCTAGCTGCTTCAGCCAATGCTTTTACTCTACCGTGGTATAAAAAACCATTTCTATCAAAAGAAACTGTTGCTATCTTCGCTGCAATTGCTTTTTCAGCTACTGCTTTTCCGACTACTTTCGCTACTTCAGATTTAGATCCTTTTGCTGCAATTGCTTTGTCTCTTGACGATACAGACACCAATGTGTTTCCAGTATTGTCATCTACCAATTGCGCGTAAATTTCTTTGTTACTTCTAAACACAGACAACCGAGGTCTTTCTGCTGTTCCAGATACAACCTTTCTAATTCTAGATTTAATTCTCTGTCTTCTTTCAAGCTTTGATAATGCCATAACTAATTCTAAATTATGAACTGTGAATTACAGGAGTTTCTTAATTGAAACCGTCTTCAATTCTCAATTCTTATGTTATGCAGATTTCCCTGCTTTTCTTCTTAATTCTTCACCTACAAACTTAACTCCTTTTCCTTTGTAAGGTTCAGGTTTTCTAAATCCACGGATTTTCGCAGCTACTTGCCCTACCAATTGCTTGTCAAAAGACGACAATTTTACGATTGGGTTTTTCCCTTTTTCAGAGATCGTTTCTACTTTTACTTCCGGAGCTAAGTCAATCACAATATTGTGAGAGAAACCTAAAGCTAAGTCTAATTTTTGTCCTTGATTCGAAGCTCTGTATCCAACTCCGACCAATTCCAATTCTTTGGTCCATCCTTTCGATACTCCTTCTATCATATTGCTCAACAAAGATCTGTACAATCCATGTTTTGCTCGATCAGGCTTGCTGTCTGAAGGGCGCTCCACGATCAGAGATCCTTCTTCTTCTTTGACAGTAATTCCACCTATCAATTCTTGAGATAATTCTCCAAGTTTTCCTTTTACAGTTACTACGTTCTCAGCGATAGTCACCGTAACACCTTCTGCAATTGCTACTGGGTTTTTTCCTATTCTTGACATAATCCTATCTCTTTATTAATGAACGTAACATAAAACTTCCCCTCCAACATTCTCTTGGCGAGCTTTCTTATTCGTCATCACTCCTTTCGAAGTTGAAACAATAGCAATGCCCAAACCATTCAATACGCGTGGCATCTCTGATGCATTCACGTACTTCCTTAGTCCAGGTGTACTAATACGTTCCATTTTTTTGATAACTGATTCTTTGGTGTCTGCGTCATATTTCAAAGCTATCTTGATCACTCCTTGAACTTTATCGTCCACGAATTTATAGCTTAAAATGTAACCTTGTTCGAACAAGATTTTCGTCATATTCTTCTTCAAGTTTGAAGCAGGAATCTCAACGACTCTGTGTCCGGTAGCCGCAGCATTTCTTATCCTTGTAAGATAATCTGCAATTGGATCTGTGTACATATATACTCATTTGCGGTCTTGGTTTTTCGTCTTACTCTAAGACAAAACCTGAAACCAATTTATAATAATTTTTTGTGGTAAAAAGACCTTCGAGAGCTTTTCAACACTGCCTTATTTTACACATGTGCAAAATAACGGCCTGCAAAGATACAAATTCCTGTAGAATATCCTTGACATTCCGCAACAATTTACCTCTTGCTTACAAAAAGAACTCTATCTCCTTGGAAATAAAGTTCTTTTTTATTTTTTTGGTTGCTTACCAGCTAGCTTTTCTTACTCCTGGTATCAAACCTTGATTTGCCATTTCACGGAAAGTTACACGTGAAATACCAAATTGACGCATGTACCCTTTTGGTCTTCCTGTCAATTTACAACGATTGTGCAAACGAATAGGAGAGGCGTTTTTTGGCAACTTTTGCAATGCTTCATAATCCCCAGCTTCTTTCAAAGCTTTTCTTTTTGCAGCATACTTAGCAACCGTTTTTTCTCTTTTTACCTCGCGGGCTTTCATTGATTCTTTAGCCATGTCTTAGTTCTTTTTAAATGGTAAACCTAGTTCTGTCAATAATGACTTTGCTTCTTTATCAGTAGGAGCAGATGTTACGAATGTAATATCCATTCCACTAATTTTATTTACTTTGTCAATATTGATTTCAGGGTAGATAATTTGCTCAGTAATTCCTAAGTTGTAATTTCCTCTTCCGTCAAAACCAGTAGCTTTGATTCCGTTAAAATCTCTTACACGTGGTAATGAAGCTGTAATCAATCTGTCCAAAAATTCGTACATTTTGATTCCTCTCAACGTTACTTTGGCACCAATTGGCATCCCTTTACGCAATTTAAAAGTTGCGATATCTTTCTTAGAAATAGTTGCCACTGCTTTTTGGCCTGTAATTGTTGACAATTCTTCGATTGCATAATCAATCAATTTCTTATCCGCAATTGCAGCACCTACACCTTTACTTAGAACAATTTTCTCTAACTTAGGTACTTGCATTACATTACTGTAACCAAACTCTTCTTTAAGAGCCGCTACGATTCTACTTGTGTAGTCTTCTTTAAGTCTTGGTATATAACTCATCCTTATATAGCTTTATCTGTTTTTTTAGAAAAACGTACTTTCTTGCCGTCCTCTTCTCTGTATCCTACTTTGGTTGTGTTTCCACCTTCAAGCAACATTAGATTTGAAACGTGCAAAGAAGCTTCTTTCTTTACAATTCCTCCTTGAGGACTTTGAGCGCTCGGCTTGGTATGTTTTGAAACCAAGTTTACACCTTCTACAATTGCTCTGTTTTTCTCAATAAAAACACGGACAACCTTTCCTTCTTTACCTTTTTGATCACCAGCAATTACTCTTACTGTATCTCCTGTTTTAATTTTTAGCTTCGCCATTTTTTATAATTTTAAAGCACTTCAGGTGCCAATGATACAATTTTCATGAATTGTTTATCACGAAGTTCTCTAGCTACAGGTCCAAAAACACGTGTTCCTGTCATTTCTTCAGAAGCGTTCAACAACACACAAGCATTGTCGTCAAAACGAATATAAGATCCATCTTTACGTCTTACCTCTTTTGTTGTACGCACCACTACAGCTCTGTGTACTTGACCTTTCTTTGCAGTTCCATTTGGCGTAGCACTTTTTACTGAAACAACAATTTTGTCTCCGATTGATGCATAACGCTTTTTCGTTCCTCCTAAGACACGAATTACTAAAACTTCTTTCGCCCCGGTATTATCTGCTACCTTTAATCTTGATTCCGTCTGTAACATATTATTTCGCTCTTTCTAGGATTTCTACTAATCTCCAACGCTTAGATTTACTCAAAGGTCTTGTTTCCATGATCTTTACAGTATCACCAATATTGCAATCGTTTAACTCATCGTGTGCAACGTATTTTTTCGTTTTCAAAACGAATTTACCATACATTGGGTGCTTTACTTTTTTTACTTCAGCAACAACGATAGATTTCTCCATTTTGTTACTCGAAACTACACCAATTCTTTCTTTTCTAAGATTTCTTTTTTCCATCTTGTAACTTATTATTGCTCTCTTGCAGTTAATTCTGTTGCGATTCTAGCTGCCGTTTTTCTGATAGCTTTCAATTGCAAAGGCGTTTCCAACGGTGAAATTGCATGCGCCATCTTAAGATCTGTATAATTCTTCTTAAATTCTGCTAACTTCTCTTGTAACTCAGCAACTGATAATTCTTTAATTTCTGATTGTTTCATGTCTTTATCAATTATGCGTTATCAAAATCTCTAGCCACTACAAACTTCGTCTGAACCGGAAGTTTTTGTGCTGCTAAACGTAATGCTTCTTTTGCAACTTCAAAAGGAACTCCTCCTATTTCAAATAAGATTCTTCCTGGTTTTACAACAGCTACGAAATATTCTGGAGATCCTTTACCTTTACCCATACGTACTTCTAATGGTTTTTTGGTAATAGGCTTGTCTGGAAAAATTTTAATCCACAACTGACCTTCTCTTTTCATATGACGAGTCGCCGCAATACGAGCTGCTTCTATTTGACGAGAAGTTAAAAGGTTTTGATCCAAAGATTTGATCCCAAACATTCCGTTAGAAAGTCGGTGTCCTCTTTGAGAATTCCCCTTCATATTACCCTTCGCTTTCTGTACCTTACGGTATTTTACTCTTTTTGGCTGTAACATTTCTTAATTCTAAAAAATTTATTTTCTATTACGAGATTGCTTCTTAGAGTTCCCTCCTTTTGGACCTTGTTTCTTAGACAAACCTACCAATGGAGACAATTCTCTTTTTCCGTATACCTCACCTTTCATAATCCACACTTTGATACCCAATCTTCCATAGGTAGTATGTGCTTCTACTAGTGCATAATCAATATCTGCTCTAAAAGTAGAAAGAGGAATTCTACCTTCTTTGAAGTGCTCAGAACGCGCCATCTCTGCTCCGTTCAAACGACCTGAAATTTCAATTTTGATTCCTTCAGCGTTCATTCTAATAGCAGCTTGTATCGACATCTTGATAGCTCTTTTGTAAGAGATTCTATTTTCAATCTGACGCGCTACACTAGAAGCAACCAAAGTAGCATCTAATTCTGGACGTTTGATTTCAAAAATATTGATTTGAACATCGTTTCCTGTAATTTTCTTAAGCTCTTCTTTCAACTTGTCTACCTCTGTTCCACCTTTCCCGATAATAATACCCGGTCTAGCGGTTGTGATAGTAACGGTTACAAGTTTCAAAGTACGCTCAATAATTACTCGAGAAACGCTTGCTTTGAATAATCTAGCACGTACGTACTTTCTTATTTTGTTGTCTTCCGCTAATTTATCTCCGTAGTTATTTCCTCCGTACCAGTTAGATTCCCATCCTCTGATAATTCCTAAACGATTTCCAATTGGATTTGTTTTTTGTCCCATCTCAGCTTACGATTGAATTGCGTTATTTTTATTTCCCAACACGATTGTCACATGATTAGAACGTTTTCTAATTCTATGTGCACGACCTTGTGGTGCTGGTCTTAATCTTTTTAACATCCCTGCGCTATCTACACAGATTTCTTTTACAAATAGTCCAGCTTCTTCAATACTAGCGTCTTCGTTCTTTGCTTGCCAGTTAGCAATAGCTGACAACAATAACTTTTCAACGTTGATCGATGCTTCTTTCGAACTAAATTTTAAGATTTGTAAGGCTTTTTCAACCTCCACTCCTCTTACTAGATCTGCCACCAAACGCATTTTCCTTGGTGATGTAGGACAGTTGGTCAACTTAGCAAAAGCCAAAGATTTCTTAGCTTCTTTACGTTGGTCTGCCATATTTTTCTTACGAACTCCCATACCTACTATTTTTTACCTTTATTTTTTCTATCTGCACCATGCCCTCTAAATGAACGTGTTGGTGAGAATTCTCCTAACTTATGGCCTACCATATTTTCAGTTACATATACAGGAACAAAAGATCTTCCATTGTGTACTGCGATTGTTTGACCAACAAAATCAGGTGTGATCATTGTTGCTCTTGACCAAGTTTTTACTACTGACTTACTTCCAGCTTCAACATTTGCCAAAACTTTCTTCTCAAGTTTATGAAATACGTAAGGTCCTTTTTTTAATGAACGTGCCATATCTTAATTATTTTTTTCTACGTTCTAAAATATACTTATTACTCGCTTTGGTCTTAGATCTTGTCTTGAATCCTTTTGCAGGGATACCGTTCTTAGATCTAGGATGTCCTCCTGAAGATTTTCCTTCACCACCACCCATTGGATGATCAACCGGGTTCATCACCACTGGTCTTGTTCGAGGTCTTCTACCCAGCCATCTGCTTCTACCTGCTTTACCAGATACGAGCAATTGATGGTCTGAATTAGACACCACACCGATGGTCGCCACACAGTTTGCCAAAAGCAATCTTGTTTCTCCCGAAGGCATTTTAACCGTTACGTACTTTCCTTCTTTGGCCATTAACTGAGCAAAGGCACCTGCACTACGAGCCATTACGGCCCCTTGACTTGGTCTTAACTCAATACAACTGATTGTCGTTCCCAAAGGCATTTCAGACATCGGCATTGCATTTCCAACTTCTGGTGCAGCTCCGGATCCTGACTCAATTTTCTGTCCTACTTGCAATCCTGCTTGTGCGATCACATACCTCTTTTCTCCATCAGCATACTGCACCAATGCGATAAAAGCGGTACGATTCGGATCGTACTGGATTGACAATACTTCTGCAGCACCCGCTTTATCTCTTTTAAAATCGATAATACGGTACTTCTTCTTATGACCACCTCCAATGAATTTCATGGTCATTCTTCCACTGTTGTTTCGACCTCCAGATCTTTTATTCGGAGCCAATAGGCTTTTCTCCGGCTTGTCAGTAGTAATGGCGTCGAACCCATTCACTACTCTAAAACGCTGACCTGGTGTTACTGGTTTTAATTTTCTAACTGACATATCTAGTTATTAAATATTGTTATAAAAATCAATTGCTTCACCATCTGACAATTGAACGATTGCTTTTTTGTATTGACCAATAGAACCAGAAACTACACCTTTCTTAGTGAATTTTTGTGTTCTTTTCGCTGGATAAACGATGGTTCTTACTTTCTCTACTGATACTCCGTAAGATGCTTCCACAGCTTTTTTGATCTCTACTTTGTTCGCTCCAAGAGCGACAACAAATGAATAACGGTTGTATAACTCGCTATCGTTTGTCGCTTTTTCCGTGATAATAGGTTTAATTAAAATACGCATCTCTTTACCTATTTACTTAAATTAGACTCAATTCCTTCTAAAGCTCCTTCTAAAAGGATCACTTTACTTGTATTCAATACTTTGTAAGTACTCAACTCAGAACTTGTGATAACATTTGCTTTTTGAACGTTTCTAGCCGACAAATACACATTGTTATTTGCAGCACCCAAAACAAACAGAGACTTTTTGTCTTCTACGCCAAACGCCTTTAACACCGTCAAGAAATCTTTCGTTTTTGGAGCAGCGAAATTAAAATCTTCTACTACCACAATATTTTGATCTTTTGCTTGTGTACTCAACGCTGACTTACGCGCCAAACGCTTCAAGTTCTTATTCAATTTGAATGAATAACTTCTTGGTCTTGGTCCAAAAACACGACCTCCACCTCTAAAAACAGGAGACTTGATAGATCCTGCACGTGCAGTACCAGTTCCTTTTTGTTTTTTAATCTTTCTTGTAGACCCCGCAATTTCAGCTCTTTCTTTGGCTTTGTGCGTTCCTTGTCTTTTGTTAGCCAAATGCTGCTTTACATCTAAATAGATAGCGTGCTTGTTTGGCTCCAATCCGAATATAGCATCAGAAAGCTCTACTTGTCTCCCTGTGTCTTTTCCTGTAATATCTAAAACTGCTACTTTCATTATTTCTCAATCGTTATGTAAGCGTTTTTGTGACCTGGAACACATCCTTTCACTACCAATAGGTTCTTATCAGAAACCACCTTTAAAACTCTTAAGTTTTGAACTTTCACTTTGTCTCCACCCATTCTTCCTGCCATACGCATTCCTTTGAATACTCTCGCTGGATAAGATGCAGCACCAATAGAACCTGGGGCTCTCAAACGATTGTGTTGACCGTGTGTTGCTTGACCAACACCGGCAAAACCATGACGTTTTACAACTCCTTGAAATCCTTTACCTTTTGAGATTGCTGACACATCAACAAATTCTCCTTCTTCAAATAGATCTACTGTTAAAGTATCTCCTAATTTGTGCTCCTCCTCAAAACCTTTGAATTCCACGACTTTTTTCTTAGCAGTTGTTCCAGCCTTTTTAAAGTGGCCTTTTGAAGCGTTACTCGCACGCTTATCTGCTTTGTCATCGAAACCAAGTTGCAACGCATTGTATCCGTCAACTTCTTCGGTTCTGACTTGGGTAACTACACAAGGACCAACTTCGATCACCGTACATGGAATATTTTTTCCATTGTCATCGAACAAACTGGTCATTCCGATCTTTTTTCCTATTAACCCAGACATGTTTATTTATTAATTTAATTGTTTACTATTCTATTTCTTTCATTCAAACCCTGTAAAAGCCTTCACTTTCAACAAAAAAAAACAGGGTAAAATATCCTCAACCCTGATTCTATTTTTACCGTTTTTCCTTCGCTCGCAGCTCCGGACATGTACTCAGAAATCACAACACGCAACTCCCTTACTTTAAATGAGGTGCAAATGTAAGGTTTATTCACTGTAAAAAAAAATGATTTTGATTTTTTTTACACACTCTTGCTCAAAGCACCAAAACTAAGTTCTTTCAAAAGAAAACACATCTCTTTGAGACCTCTAAAAACAAAATACCCTCCTCGTAAACGAGGAGGGTATTGCTTTATAAAAGTAAGAAATTACACTTTAATTTCTACTTCAACGCCACTTGGCAATTCCAATTTCATCAAAGCATCAATAGTTTTTGAAGAAGAACTATAGATGTCTAACAATCTTTTGAAAGAGCTCAATTGAAATTGTTCTCTTGACTTTTTGTTTACGTGTGGTGAACGCAATACTGTAAAAATCTTTTTATTTGTTGGCAATGGAATCGGTCCGTTTACAACAGCTCCCGTAGACTTTACCGTCTTTACGATCTTCTCAGCAGATTTGTCTACTAAATTATAATCGTAAGATTTTAATTTTATTCTAATTTTTTGACTCATGATTTATAATTTATAGATTATTCTTTAGATTTTGCAATGACCTCTTCCGATACATTAGAAGGTGTTTGTGCATAGTGAGAAAACGACATTGTTGACGTTGCTCTACCTGAAGATAAGGTACGTAACGTTGTTACATATCCAAACATTTCAGACAAGGGTACTTCAGCCTTTACAACTTTAGAACCTGAACGGTCACTCATATCATTTACTTGACCTCTACGTCTGTTCAAATCTCCTACAATATCTCCCATGTTTTCTTCTGGTGTCAACACCTCCAACAACATGATTGGTTCTAAGATTTTTGCTCCAGCTGCTTTCGCACAAGCTCTATAACCCATTTTTGCTGCCAATTCAAACGACAATGCATCCGAATCTACCGGGTGGAAAGATCCATCCGTCAACGTAACTTTCAAAGTGTCCATTACGAAACCAGCCAAAGGCCCATTTGTCATAGACTCTTTGAATCCTTTTTCTACAGCAGGAATGAATTCCTTCGGAATACGTCCTCCTTTGATTTGATCAACGAACTGCAATCCTGAACCTTCGAAATCCTCATCAGCAGGTCCCATTTCAAATACAATATCACCAAACTTACCACGTCCACCAGATTGCTTCTTGTAAGTTTCTCTGTGTTGTGTCGACTTTGTAACCGCTTCTTTGTATTCTACTTGAGGCTCTCCTTGGTTTACTTCTACTTTGAATTCACGCTTCAAACGATCTACCAATACCTCCAAGTGCAATTCTCCCATTCCTGAGATTACTGTTTGTCCTGAAGCTTCATCTGTTTTCACTGTAAACGTAGGATCTTCTTCCGCCAATTTTGCCAAAGACATCCCTAATTTATCTACATCTCCTTTTGTTTTTGGCTCAATAGAAATTCCAATTACTGGATCTGGAAAATCCATCGACTCCAACACAATTGGTGCTTTCAAAGAAGACATCGTATCTCCTGTTTTGATATCTTTAAAACCAACGGCCGCTCCGATATCTCCAGCTTCGATAAAATCGATTGCCTTTTGCTCGTTTGCATGCATTTGGTAAATACGTGAAATACGTTCTTTTTTACCTGATCGATTGTTCAAGATATAAGAACCTGCATCCAAACGACCTGAATAAGCTCTAAAGAATGCCAAACGCCCTACGAAAGGATCGGTAGCAATTTTAAATGCCAATGCAGAAAATTCATCTTTTGCATCTGGTTGTCTTGAAATTTCTTCTCCTGAATCAGGATCCGTTCCTACAATACTATCTCTGTCTAATGGTGAAGGCAAGTAACGACATACAGCATCCAACAAGAATTGAACTCCTTTGTTTTTGAACGCAGAACCGCAAATCATTGGAATGATTGCCATATCCATTACCGCAGCTCTCAAAGCAGCATGCACTTCCTCTTCTGTTATCGAGTTTTCATCTTCCATGAATTTCTCCAACAAGTTTTCGTCGTAAGAAGCAACTTCTTCGATCAATTTCGCACGCGCTTCCGCAGCTTCCTCAACCAAATCTTCAGGAATATCTACAATATCAAATGTAGCTCCTTGTGTTTCTTCATGCCAGATAATGGCCCTGTTCTTTACCAAATCAACCACACCTTTGAAATCCATTTCTTCACCAATTGGCAAAACGATTTCAACTGCATTGGATCCTAACATCTCTTTCACTTGCGTACAAACTTTCGCGAAGTTAGACCCTTGACGGTCCATTTTATTTACAAAACCAATTCTTGGTACTTTGTAATTATCGGCCAATCTCCAGTTTGTTTCTGATTGAGGCTCTACACCATCCACAGCACTAAACAAGAAAACCAAACCGTCCAACACACGTAATGATCTATTTACTTCTACCGTAAAATCAACGTGACCTGGAGTATCAATGATATTGAAATGGTATCCTTTGGTATCCGGAGTTGCTTGTCCATTCTCTACAGGAAACTTCCATTCACAAGTGGTTGCAGCAGAAGTAATCGTAATTCCTCTTTCTTGCTCTTGCTCCATCCAGTCCATGGTAGCTGCCCCATCGTGAACTTCTCCAATTTTATGAGAAACCCCCGTGTAATATAATACACGCTCTGTAGTTGTTGTCTTTCCTGCGTCAATATGCGCAGCAATTCCAATGTTTCTAGTAAATTTTAAATCTCTTGCCATTTCTTAGAATCTAAAGTGTGAGAATGCTTTGTTTGCTTCGGCCATCTTGTGAACATCCACTCTTTTCTTAACAGCAGCTCCTTCTTCTTTGGCAGCAGCTAAAATTTCACCTGCTAACTTTTGAGCCATTGTTTTTTCGTTTCTCTTTCTAGCATAGGATATCATCCATTTGATAGCCATCGAAACTTTTCTATCTGGTCTAATTGGCATTGGAATTTGAAAATTCGCTCCACCTACACGACGGCTACGAACTTCTACCTGAGGCATTACATTTGACAATGCATCTTTCCAGATTTCTAAGGCAGATTTCTCTTCCTCTCCTTTTCTCTCTTCTACGATTTCTAATGCATCGTAAAATACTTTGAATGCTACTGATTTCTTACCATCCCACATTAGCATGTTTACAAAACGTGTTGCTAATTGATCGTTGAACTTTGGATCTGGTAAAAGAACTCTTTTTTTCGCTCTTCTTTTTCTCATGTTTTCTGAGTGTTTTTTGTTGTGTGCTTGGTAGTAATATTGCTACTACGACTTTTTTTTGACAAAATCGAGGTGTACACAAATACTGTGCTACCACTCACGGATTTACTTCTTAGGACGTTTTGCTCCGTATTTAGATCTGCGTTGAGTTCTTCCCTCAACTCCAGCTGTATCTAAAGCACCACGAACTACGTGATATTTTACCCCTGGCAAATCTTTTACTCGTCCTCCCCTTACTAATACTATCGAGTGCTCTTGTAAATTGTGTCCTTCTCCAGGGATGTAAGCATTTACCTCATTACCATTTGTCAAACGAACTCTGGCAACTTTACGCATTGCTGAGTTTGGTTTTTTTGGTGTTGTTGTGTAAACACGTGTACATACTCCTCTTCTTTGAGGACACGAATTCAAAGCAGCCGATTTACTCTTCTTAGTGTTTTGGGTTCTTCCTTTGCGTACTAATTGTTGAATAGTTGGCATACTAATTTGTTATAAATTACGTTTATTTATTATTCTCTAACTTTTTTAGAGGGTGCAAATGTACAATATTTTTCTTTTTATTCAAACATCAAATCACTAAATTTCAAATCATTATCAATACCCGTCAATTCGACAAAAAAACTTAGTTTTGACAACCGATGTTTCTACCTACTTTATTTTCAATGCGTAAAAAAACAAGCCCCTTTCGACACATTCTTTGCATGGTTTGTTTTTTTTCTTACCATATACAGGCTCAAGAAATACAACTAGAAATTTCCCCAAAAGATTCATTGACAAGTGCCCATCCCCTACTGCAGCACTTAAAAGAAGAACACAGCACTTTAGAATCCCTCGCAAACTACCTCCAAGAATTCAAAACATCTTTGGAAACAAAAGGATACCTCAACCCTATCCAAAACTTTTCAAAAAAAAGCGACAGCAGCTACAAGCTCTCTTTGGATCTCCGTACAAAAGTGGACAGTATTTCTATAGATACTAGTGAGCTCACAGACCGACCTCCATTCCTAAGCACAAAAAACGATGCGATTCGCATCCCGATTGAAGACACGCAAATTTTCTTAAAAAAACTGAACCATTACTACCATGAAAAAGGAGCTACTTTTCACAAAATAGAATTGACCCATATTCAATCGATCCAAAAAAATCTCTTTGCACACTTGCGTGTTTCCAAAACATCTCTTCGGAAAATTGACAAAATCATCACCCATGGTTACTCCTTGTTTCCCAAGCGTTTTATCAGCAAACACCTGCAACTCAAACCGCACATCGTTTTCAACAAAAATCTCCTAAAAAAAACCAACGAGCGATTGCAGTCGCTGGATTTTATCACGCAAACCGCTCCTCCCAAAGCCCTTTTTACCAAGGATTCTACCATGATCTACCTCTACCTGCAAAAAAGAAAAGCGAATGTATTTGACGGACTGGTTGGTTTTAGCAATCGAGAAAATTCAAAAAAAATAAGACTGAATGGGTATTTGACGTTGTTATTAAAAAACACCTTCCACAGAGGAGAAACCATTTCTTTTGAATGGAAAAACAACGGAGATGATTTGGAACAACTTTTTTTCTCCACCGAAAGCCCTTATATATACAACAGTCCCTTCAGCCCAGCATTTGAATTCAAGCTGCAACGAAAAGACTCTTCTTTCGTAAACACCCGTTTCAATTTTGATGTAGGAGTTGCCCTGAATTTCAACCACCAGTTTTTTCTGTCGGTCGACACAGAATCCTCTCAATCGAATTTGGTGGTAAAAACAGGTGCCATTCAAAATTTCTCAAAAACAAACTACGGAGTGATATACCAGTTCGTAAAAAATCATTCTGAGAACGGGAAACCCACCACCAGTCTTTCTCTTCTTTTCAAAAGAGGCCAAAGATCGTCAGAAAACGAAGTTGAAAAACAATTCCTTTTTGCTTCGGAAATTTCACACCGATTCCAGATTTTTGGAAGAAATACCCTTTTTCTAAAAAACAAAAGCGAACTTATTGACTCTTCAAACCTATTGAACAACGAGCTCTATTTCCTCGGAGGAACCAATACCATTCGTGGCTTCAACGAACTCAGTCTGCAAGCTTCCGCCTACAACTACACCAATGCAGAATATCAATTTTCTACCGATTCCTTTTCTTATTTGTACTTGTTTGCAGATGTCGGCTTTTTAAAAAACAACACTTTGGCTAGTGAAGATACGCTCCTAGGAACAGGTATCGGTTACAGCTATCGGACGCCTTCAGGAAATATCAACATCAGCTATGCCTTAGGAAAAACAAACAAAACATCGTTTGACCTTGAGAAAGGATTGTTCCACATCAAATTTGTAAGTTATTTTTAAACGTCCAAAAAGCAGACACTTCCAAATAGTTTTGTCGCAGCATATTTGAAATAGAAAATTTTGAAGAAACTACTTATCCGACGACTTCGATTGCTCCTTTATTTTACAAAAAACCATCAAACCACTCGAGGTGTATTTTATTTATTTAAACTACCTTTGCCACCATGGAAGTAAAAACCTCAAGAATTTTCGGAATCAGAGCTGTATTAGAAGCAATACACAGCAACAATTCTATTGACAAAGTATACGTACAAAAAGAAAGCTCAGGGGCTTTGATGCAAGAGTTGATGCAAACTTTGAAAAAAAACAACATTGCATTCAGTTATGTACCCGTGGAAAAACTGGACAAACTCTCCAAATACAACAACCACCAAGGTGCGGTTGCTCAAATTGCACCCATTGACTTCCAGGACTTGGATGCATTGGTGACGGAAACTCTTGACAAAGAAGAAACCCCATTGTTTTTGCTTTTAGACCAGGTTTCCGACGTACGTAATTTCGGAGCCATGATCCGAACTGCGGCTTGTACAGGAGTCCATGGAATTGTCATTCAAAAACAAGGAAATGCACCTGTCAATGCAGAAACTGTAAAAACCTCTGCGGGAGCGGCCTTTACTATTCCTATTTGCAAGGTAGATCACATCAAAGATGCCTTGTTTATTTTACAAGCTGCCGACGTTCAAATTGTGGCTGCAACAGAAAAAACAGATGACTCCCTCTATGCTGTAGATTTCCAAAAACCTACTGCAATCATAATGGGTTCAGAAGATCGTGGTATCAATCCTTCGATATTGAAAATGGTTGATGAAAAAGCCAAGCTTCCTCTCAAAGGAACCATCGGTTCTTTGAACGTGTCTGTCGCCTGTGGTGCATTTTTGTACGAAGCCGTGAGACAGCGAATGTGAGTGTTGCGTTTTCAACTTTCAACTTTTAGTTTTTAACTTTCAATCAACTGTTTCTTCCTCATCGGGTGGCTTGAAATTTCCTTCGTCATCAAACCACGTGTCGAATTCATTTTTCACAAATTTATAGGGCGCTTTCTGTGGCCCTTTTTTTCGGTAATAGCACGCCAAAAATAAGCCGGTCACAAAACCTGACAAGTGTCCTTCCCAAGAAATTCCTTTTTCAATAGGAAACAAATACCAAACCATACTGCCATACATAAAAATAACCACCAAAGAAACCGCTATCAAACGATAATATTTTCGGAGTAGCCCACTAAAAAAGAGAAAACTAAAGAGCATATATACCAGTCCACTCATTCCGATATGATAGGCGGAACCCCCTATGAGCCATGTCAAAAGTCCTGTTGCGAAAAAACCGAATAACAGTACTTTTTTTGCCAACTGTCGGTAAAAATAAAACAGCATACCCACAAAAATGACCATCGGAAAGCTATTGTTGAACAAATGTTTTGCACTTCCGTGAATAAAAGGTCCAAAAACGACACCTTGCAATCCAGAAATCCGACGTGGAAAAATACCCTTTTTTGTAAAATTGAAATGAAACTTTATTTCTATCCAGTACAAAGCCCACATAAAAAAGAGCATGATGAATGGAATTCTCAGTACATTCGCCGAAAAATAAAATTGTGTTTTTTGTTTTTTCATACCTTGAAAATCCTTCTTGCTAAAATAGAAAACACAACAACAATAATCCACCATATTTTACTATTTTTATCTTTCTAAAAAACAAATTCGCTTTCCATGATGAACCAACCGTTGGCAGAACGCATTCGTCCAAAAACACTAGAAGACTACATCAGTCAGCAGCATCTGGTAGGTCCAAAAGGAATTTTGACCCAACACATCCAAAAAGGAATCATCCCATCTCTTATCTTGTGGGGACCTCCTGGGATTGGAAAAACAACCTTGGCCAATATCATTGCAGAAGTATCGGAAAGACCTTTTTACACCTTAAGCGCTATCAATTCTGGAGTAAAAGATGTGCGAGAAGTCATCGAAAAAGCGCGGAAATGTGGCGGTTTGTTCACTGTCAAAAATCCGATTTTATTCATTGATGAAATTCATCGCTTTAGCAAATCGCAACAAGACTCTTTGTTGGCAGCCGTTGAAAAAGGATGGATTACATTGATCGGAGCAACGACCGAAAACCCAAGTTTTGAGGTCATTCCTGCCTTGCTTTCTCGTTGCCAAGTCTATATTTTAAACTCTTTTGACAAAACTGATTTGGTTGCTCTTTTGCATCGAGCCATGGACATTGATCCAGTGATCAAAGAAAAAAACGTTTCGCTTGAAGAAACCGATGCACTGATGCAAGTTTCGAGTGGAGATGCACGAAAATTATTGAATGTATTTGAACTTGTGGTCGACTCCGAAGAAAGCCCTGTTCAAATAACCAATTCCTTGGTTCTTAGCAAAGTTCAAAAAAACACAGTGCGCTATGACAAAACTGGAGAACAGCATTACGACATTGTATCTGCTTTTATCAAATCGATCAGAGGAAGTGACCCAAATGCGGCTGTCTATTGGCTGGCAAGAATGCTAGAAGGTGGAGAAGATGTGAAATTTATTGCCCGACGTTTGCTCATTCTCGCTTCGGAAGATATTGGAAATGCCAACCCCACAGCGTTGATCATGGCAAACTCAACCTTCCAAGCAGTCGCCTCTGTAGGCCATCCAGAATCGCGAATTTTATTGAGTCAGTGTGCTGTCTATTTGGCCAACTCTTCTAAAAGCAACAGTTCCTACACGGCCATCAACGAAGCGCAAGAACTCGTGCGAAAAACAGGCGATCTTTCTGTCCCATTGCATTTGAGAAATGCCCCTACCAAATTGATGAAAGATTTGGAGTATGGCAAAAACTACAAATATGCGCATCAATACGAAAACAATTTTGCAAAACAAGAATTTTTACCGGATGAAATTTCAAATACTACATTGTACGAACCGGGTAACAATTCCAGAGAAAACAGCTTTCGCGAGTTCTTAAAAAAACGTTGGGAAGACAAATACAACTATTAGAAAATAAAATCGCTTTTTTAGAGCACCGGTTCAAACACCATCACTGAAACGTCCTCTGAGACTTCAACGTCGATATTCAGATTCCCTTTCTCGTCAAAGTAAGCAATGGTTTGTAAAAGGTTTCCAGAAGTATCTTTCCACAAAGTTTTAAAAACATTGGGCAAGGAGGTTTTTACAAGATTGCAGATCATTGTTTCAGAAGAAACCTTGACAACCCCACTCGACGCCAAACTTACCACATAACTACCCTCGTTTTCTTCAAGCTGAATGCGCAAGCCATCGGCATTGATGTACGTCGTCTTTGATTTGTTTCTACTCACTACTAATTTTGTATCCAAAGGAATGGTTTTGGTATATTGTTTTGCCAAAGGGACATATTGGTACTGTTCGTCTTTCAGACTCTCAAAAGCTTCTCTGAGACTTGCTTGGTAGGCTTTTCTAAATTCTTTTTCTCGACTTACCCCTTCAACACTTTCAAATACTTTTTTTCGATGACAATCCAGCAAATTGAATTGCAGTTTTGTTCGCAGCATACCTGATTTATTTTTTAATTCAAAAAACAATCCTCCACAAGGCAATACAGCCAACTCCTGAGGGAGTGTTTCGTATGCTCCAAAAACTGCAAAACCCTCTTTTTCCAACAAAAACTTCGCCATCGCATTCAATTGATATTGATCTGGTTCGTTCAAAAAAGAAAATTGTTCGGGAACAACCACATATGCAAAAGAGTTCAAGTTTTTTTGTGAGAACACGAGTGTGTTTGTTAAAAAAAGGAAAATTACAATGTTTTTCATTCAGATTCTTTTTTTCATTTAAAAGTAAGACATTTTATTGAAATTTTACGAAATTTCTTGAAACTTAGGTGTCATAAAATTTCGAAACATAGCTTCAAAAAAGAAGATAACTAAAAACAAAATATAGCAAGTCCCAGAAGTGTTTATATTTGCATCAAACAATATTTAATTTTGAATAAAGACTTACATATTCTTTTTTTGTGCAGTTGGTACCCTTCTCGAGTTCACCATACCAATGGCGACTTTATTGAAAGACATGCGCAGGCGGTTGCATTGAAACACAAAGTTTCTGTATTACACCTTGTCACAGATGACCATATTACAAAAGGCATTGATTTGAAAATCAGAAATGAAAATGGTCTTACCAGCTATATTGGATATATCAAAAGAACATGGAATCCTATTTATAAGGTTTTTCTCTTTTTGAAAGCTTATTTCAAAATTTTAAAGAAACTCGACAAAATCGATGTTGTACATTTAAACACCTTATTTCCACTAGGGGTGTGTGCCTTGCATCTAAAATGGTTTCAAAACATTCCTTACATCACATCAGAGCACTGGTCTGGCTATCATTTTCCATGGTCTAAAAATATTTCAAAGTTTGAAAAATTTCTTTCCAAAATCATAGCTCGACAGGCTTTCTCCATCTGTACTGTATCGAAAAACTTAGGAGACTCAATGCAACGTATGGGACTAAAAGGGAATTACCATCCTGTTCCAAACGTAACCAGAACAGATGTTTTTTTACCAAAAAAGGAAGACCTACGTAAGAACTTCAAAATCTTGCATGTGTCCAATATGAACAACCCCATTAAAAATATCTCCGGCATTCTCAACACCCTTGTCAGAATCCAAAAAAAAATTCCCAAATTAGAAATTTTCATGATTGGCGAAGAAGCCCCTTCTTATCAAAAAAAAGTAGATTTCTTGGGACTTTCAAAATGTGTTCAACTAAAAAATCACCTTCCTCAAAAAAAATTAGCCGACTACTATAAAAATGCTGATTTGTTTATTCTTTTCAGTAACACGGAAAATTTACCTTGCGTTATTTTAGAATCTTTTTCATCAGGAACTCCAGTGATATCTACAAATGTGGGTGGCATTTCAGAATTTTTTCCGAAAAACTTCGGAAGCTTGATTCCTGTCCAACAAGAAGATCAATTAGCTTCAGAAATCATTTCTTTTTACAACAACGAAAAAACTTTTGCGCCTCCCAGTGAAATGCATTCTTACGTGAAACAACATTTTAGTGAAGAAGTAATTTGTAAACAATTCAGCCATTTGTACGACAAGGCATTGCAACGTAGTTCAAAAGTTCACCGTTAAAATTTGTTATTTATGAAAGTATTTCTATCAAATTTTATAGCAAGATCTGGAAATAGAGTTTTAATTTCTACAATTCTCTCTCGAGTTTTATCTTTTTCGGCATCTTGGATAGCACTTCAACTAATCTCTAATGAAAAACTCGGTGTCGTTTTGTTTTCCTACAACATCATTGTTTTTATTTTGCCTTTTTCTGGATTGGGATTGTATCATGGCTTGATACGATACGCACCTCTATTGAACAATTCTAGCGAAAAAACACGCTTGTTCAATTATGTCCTTAGAAAAGGTATTCTCCTGAGCATATTGATTGCTGTCGGAGTTTCTTTTTTTAGTTTACTCATCCCTTTTCAGATCGAAAGATCTAATTCTTTTGTAGCTGTTCTAGCATTTCTTATCATACCTGATTACATTTTTCAAGTCATAAAAATTCAATTTCGAATCTTGCATGACAATACATCTTTCGCAAAAGTAGAAGTTGTATATAACCTCATTCTTTTTGTTACCGTATGCCTCCTCAGTTTTTTATTCGAGGAAAAAGGGTACACGATAGCACTCATAATTCCTGCTATCATTACAAGTATCATTTTTATAAATAAATTAAAACCTGCCTTTTCCAAAACTCCAAAGCCTCAAATCATAACTTTAGAATTTTGGAAATATGGTTTTTTTGCGAGTCTAACGAGTGTAGTTTCTCAATTATTAATTGCCATAGACATTTTAGTCATCGGTTCATTAATTCTTGATACTACAGCGATAACTACCTATCGATTTATTTCAATAATACCACTAAGTCTTTTGTTTTTACCTCAAGCAGTAATGAATACTGATTTTGTAAAATTAACCGAAAATATTTTTGACAAAAAGAACACGCATACCTATATAAAAAATTACATTTCGTTATTTTCAATAATCAGTATTTGTGGCTTATTTTTTTCCTATTTTTTCTCAAAAGAAATCCTCTCTTTCTTTGACGATGATTTCATACAATTTGGTACCAGTTTTTTTATTTTAATGCTAGGTACGAGCTCCATTTTGATGTTTAGAGGATTGTTTGGAAACTTACTTTGTTCCATTGGAAAAGTAAATACCAATTTATACATCAGTAGTATTGCTATTCTGCTCAATTGCTGTGGGAATTTTTACTTGATTCCTTTATATGGAATCAAAGGCGCGGCCATTACATCAGCCAGTATCATGTGGTTTACAAGTCTCACAAGCACATTAGCTTTTTTCTACCAGTACCAATCATTTCTAAAAAAAGCAAAGAAACAATAGTCTTCTCAAAAAACAGTTCGACTTCTATAAATCTGTTTCCCTTTTAGCAATCACAACCTTTTTTCCTGATAAAAAGAATAGACCTCTTTCTCTGCTCCAAAACTTTTATAAAAGCTCGCGACACCGGAAATCATTGAACCCTCAAAATCGAGTATTGAATCCGTATTCGCAAAAGCTTTTAGAAGCTCAAAAACTAAAAAAGATGGCATTCCCTTTTTTTTGCCAGAGATCGTGGCGCAAGGAATCAAATAAGTTAGCCTTTGAGTATCTTTTACCCACACCAATGCGGCGGACAAGACACCAGCTTCTCTCATTCCCCAAATATGCAAATCATTGTGTTTTCGTTTCAACAACTCTTGCAATGTCGTCCAATGGTTTTTTGAAAACACAGAATTGTTGCTCTGAACTTTATAAAAGCGCAAAAATTCTTCAGGTGATACTTTTTTTTCAAGGAGTCCGTCATTTTCTTTTTTGAGCGCTCGTTTTCTGTTTTTATTAAAACCTTCGTAAATTTCTAAAACACTTCTATTCAGGTTTAAAATATAATTGTGTTTTTTAGAGGCCCTTTTCATGATAGGGTTTCCAGCATTGCACTGCAACGTTACTTTTTTGAATTTCCTTGGAATGGCTTTTATAAAATCTTGCATCAATTCTTCCGAAATAAATTCCGCTCCAAAAACCCCCAACTGCTGTGTCCAACAAGGTGGATATATGTATTTGATAAAATATTTTGAGCGCCATGGCACAGGCATCACTGCTTTGTAATCCTCCAATACGAGCACGCCCCAATTGTCTGCAACAATGTCCAAATACCATGAAAAAGCATAAATTCTCGAATTTACAGCTTTTTGCAAACAAGCATCGTACTTGTCAAGATCCACATTTTCTCGGTTCACATAAACAATCATTTCTTTCCTTTGTTTTCAGGTTCTTTTTGAACACTTGTCAACTGCAATACTTGTTCATAGAAATATTTCCAACCGCGCCATTCTCCGTAATTGGATAGTATTTTATTATGAAAAAGTGTCACAAAAGTACCGTTCACTTTTTTTACAATTTCAAAACTCTCCTTCACTTTTTGAAAGGCCTGCTTCTCAGAAAGCTCCAAAGATTCTCTCAAAACAAGGTCTGAAATGGCAAAAGAAAACACTTTCAAAGGGGTTTGAATTTCAAAATCCAAATCGTAAAAATAAAAAGGCGTACAAGTACTCGCTCGAAAACCCAATTGATCTGGATACCCCATAGAATAATCCTCCTCCACCTCAAAATCTAGCAAATTTTGATACGTCTCTGGCAAATTCAATCGCAGGAAATGTTGCCGCGTTTTTACCGTAGGAATGTGAACGATCTCCTCCATTTTTGTCAATTCCTTTTTCAACATCTCCATATTGTTCATCGTAAAAAAAGACGCATTCAATCCAACTTTTACATAATCAGACATGGATTTTATCAACAGACGAAATTTATTTTTCGTCAAAGAAATATTGGTGTCGTAGGTTGTAAAATTTCCTATAAGAAAAAACACCATCGTGGACACCTTGTAGTTATTTTGCAAACTCACCATCCGATCGTATACATCATACGGATCTTTTTGTAATTTTAACAGGACCATACAGCGGTCCCAAAAAGCTGCCAATTTCAGTTTAGCAATATCTACGAATCCCCCGCCGACACTTCGAATAACACCTTTGGAACTATAAAGAAAAGCTTCGTTTACAGCAAACAAACTGAGGTAACTGTAAGGCCTTGGTTTGGGCTCTATATCAGGAAAAACATCTTTTAAAATCCCCAACAATTTGTAGGCCCATATATCGATGACAGGCTTGTCTAAGAAATCGTTTTTAAAGGCCAAACTCTCTTCCGCTGGAAACCGTTCATATACATCCTGTACATGAGGCAAATATTCCTCATAACGCGTTAGCAAGTAAAAGCTCGCTGCAAAAACATCAAAAGGGATCGATGATTTTTTTCCAGCCGTGAAAAAACAAGGAACCTCCTCCCATTCATGAACTGAAATTTCAATATCGTTGATTCCTTGCTCAAACAGTAAGTCATGGCTTCGAATAAAAAACTCACCTCCCAAAGGAACTTTCGAATACGTTAATTTACATCCATTATGGGCAACAAACTCTTCTACTTTGGTCGTAAATCCAACAGAAATATTCAAGATACGAACAAACACATGTTTGAAAACATAACGAAGTCGCGGTGTTATTTTGTGCGTATAAACTAAGACCATTTATTTCAAATTAGTTAACTTTTATACAGGCCCTTTTGGCAATATCTTTTGAAAAAGTTTTTAGACCCTGATATCAGGTCCTGAAAGTTTGTCTTTTCAACAAAAAAACTGCGTCTAAACGATCAAATCAACTGAGCATCTGCAAAGCTAAAATACGCTTTTTCGGTGATTATCAAATGATCTAAAATTTTAATATCCATGGTCTCCCCAGCTCTTTGTAATTTTTGGGTAATTTGCTTGTCTTGAACACTTGGATCGGTACCGCCAGAAGGATGGTTATGACAGAGCACAACTCCCGTAGCAAAGAGTTCCAACGCATTTTTAAAAACCATTCGAATATCAACCACCGTTCCCGCCAGACCTCCTTTACTCAACTGAATTTTTTTTAATATCCTATTGGAATTGTTCAAATAAAGCACCCAAAACTCTTCGTATTTCAAAGTCCCTATTTGAGGGCGCATCAAATCAAAAACATCTCGACTACAGGTGATTTTTTCTTGTTTTATTCCTTTTTCTGATACCGAACGCTTTCCCAATTCTAGTGCGGTAATAATAGAACAAGCCTTCGCAGCCCCGATACCTTTAAATTGCTGCAACTGTTCCATATTTAGTTGTGCCAAGTCATACAATCGATACTGGCATTGTGACAGTATCCGTTTGGCCAATTGCAAAGCGCTTTCTTTTTTATTTCCTGAACCAATCAAAATGGCAATCAATTCAGCATTGGACAACACAGAAATACCCTGAGAGCTCATTTTCTCTCTTGGCCGGTCGGAAACATCCCAATTTTTAATGGCAGCAGAGTGCTTTTTAAGAATCATAGCAGTGATTTTTATATCAAAGATAAGAGTAATATATTTGTAGTCAGATACGTTGCAGATTTTTGACTACATTAGAGTGTTTTACGATTGCAACGCTTAAACTTGATACAAATGAAAATTGTCATTGCTGGTGCTGGAGACGTTGGTTTCCACTTGGCGAAATTACTTTCTAACGAATCACAAGATACCTTTGTGATCGATTCGAATTCAAAAAAATTAAAATACATTGACGAACATTTGGATGTCATTACACTCAAAGGAGATGCGACTTCCTTAAAAACACTCAAAGAAGTTGGCATCGGGCAAGCGGATTTACTCCTAGCGGTTACAGAATCTCAAAACACCAACTTAACAGTAGCAGCCTTGAGCAAAAAACTAGGTGTCAAAAAGACCATTGCCAGAATTTCAAACACTGAATTTTTAACGACCAAGGAAATCAATTTCGCCGAAGTTGGTATTGACTACATGATTTCACCTGAATACCTTGCCGCCAAAGAAATTGAGGTATTGCTAAATGAATCTGTATTCAATGACAAAATCGAATTTGAAAAGGGTGCCATCAATATTTTAGGCGCACGCCTTTCTTCCAAATCGCCTTTGGTCAACAAAACCGTAAAAGAGGCCAAAGATTTGTTTTCAGATATCAATTTCACGATCATTTCTTTGAAAAGAGAAAACACAGTAGAAACCATCATTCCAAGAGGAGATACGGAATTCAGACACCACGATCAAGTATATTTTTCCGTAACTGCCGATTCTGTAGATAAAATTTACCCACTTATTGGGAAAGAGAAAATCGGTATCAAAGAAGTGATGATTCTTGGAGGAAGTAAAATTGGGCAAAAAGCCGCAACATCACTCTGTTCCAAGAATTTCAATGTCAAGCTCATCGAAACAAAAAGAGACAAAGCCTTTGAATTGGCCGACAGCCTCTGCGACGCGCTGATTGTAGAGGGAGACGGCAGAAATGTGGATCTTTTAGAAGAAGAATCCATTGCGACGATGGACGCCTTTGTCGCCGTAACAGGTAATTCAGAAACCAACATCATGTCGTGTTTGGTCGCCAAATCAAAAGGCGTTAAAAAGACCATCGCCTTGGTAGAGAACATGGATTATATCAACATCTCTCAAACCATTGGAATCGACACCTTGATCAATAAAAAATTATTGGCGGCCAGTGCCATTTTCAAGCATGTTCGAAAAGGAAAAGTACTGGCTTTGGCGAATCTACACAATGTAGATGCCGAAGTTTTGGAATTTTTTGTGAGAAGAGACAGCAAAGCCACCAAAGTTCCAATCAAGGATTTAAATTTGACAAAAAAAGCTGTTATCGGAGGAGTTGTACGAAAAGGAGAAGCGACCATGACTTTTGGAGATTATCAAATAGAAAAGGGGGATCGCGTAATTGTTTTCTGCTTGCCAGAGGCTATTGGAGACGTGGAAAAACTTTTCAACAACTAACAAGCTTCACCCCTATGAAACCCAGAGAACTGAATTTTAAAATGGTCCTTAGCTTTTTAGGACTGACAGCTGGACTCAATGGTGTTTTTATGCTGTTGTCGGTACCCTTTAGTTTGTACCACGACGAAAAAGCAGCATCTGGCATTTTGCTTGCCGGTGCATTGACCATTGTTTTCGGATTTTTCTTATGGTTTTTTAATAGAAAAGCTCCCAAAAACCTACAAAAAAGAGAAGGATATATCATCGTTACCTTGGGCTGGCTGGTCCTCACATTTACCGGAGCACTTCCCTATCTTTTTACAGGTACCATTCCCAATTTTGTAGATGCCATTTTCGAAACGATTTCGGGATACTCCACAACAGGAGCCTCCATCATCAACGATATTGAAATTCTACCAAAAGGAATTCTCTTTTGGCGCAGTGCCACGCATTGGATTGGAGGCATGGGAATTATAGTTCTAACAGTGGCCATTCTACCTTTGTTAGGAATTGGGGGAATGCAATTGTTTCTAGCAGAAGCACCGGGACCTTCTGCCGATAAAATGCACCCTAGAATTACCCAAACTGCGAAACGCCTTTGGTTGATTTATGTTTCCTTGACGCTCACCGAATTCTTACTTTTAAAAATGGCAGGAATGACATGGTTCGACGCCATCAATCACGCTATGGCAACAATGAGTACAGGTGGGTTTTCTACCAAAAATGCGAGTATGGCTTATTGGAATCACATGCCAATTGTACAATACATCGTCATTGCATTTATGTTCATTGCAGGAACCAATTTTGTTTTGACTTATTTTGCGTTGAAAGGAAAAATTCAAAAGATTTTTCAAAACGAAGAATTCAAATATTATCTCTTTGGAATTCTTGGTTTTACAATCCTTTTAACAGTCATCATCCAATTTTTTCAGGATCCAAATATGCAAACGAGTATCCATCATCCGATGCCTTGGGGAAGTTTTGAAAGTGCCTTCAGACATGCAGGATTTCAGGTAGTGGCGCTCATGACCACCACGGGTTTTGTATCCGCAGATTACACTCTTTGGAATTCCTTAGCCACCATGCTTGTTTTTTCACTGTTTCTCATCGGTGGCTCTGCAGGATCTACCAGTGGAGGTGTCAAAATTGTACGTCATATTATCATGATCAAAAACAGTTTGTTAGAATTTAAGAAACTGTTGCACCCCAATGCTATCATACCCGTTCGTTATGATGGAAAAGGAGTCTCTAGAATCATTGTTTTCAATATCTTGTCTTTCTTTGTACTGTACATGCTAATTTTTATCACCAGCGCCATTGCATTGAGCTTTATGGGACTTGATTTTACCTCTGCAATAGGAGCAGCAGCATCTTCTTTAGGAAACGTAGGACCTGCCCTAGGTAGCCTTGGACCCGTAAATAATTATGCATCTCTCTCCGATGTAGCAAAAATGTTTTGTTCATTTTTAATGCTCATCGGACGTTTGGAGTTGTTTACCGTTCTGATCCTTTTTACTCCCTATTTCTGGAAGAAAAACTAAAGTCCCTTTAAAGAAGTCTTGCTTGACACAATCTTCTTTTATGATCTTGATACCACTTTTTTGACGCGTTCAAAATCCAAACCACCGTAATTCCCTGAACTCATAAATAACAAGGCGGTATTTTCGGTGTCTTTTGAAAACAAAAACTCTTGAAACTTGTTGGAATTTGTAAATACCTTCAAATCTTCTCTTTGAAAAGCATCTTTGATTTGCTCCGCCGTAATTTCCTCTAACTGCTTGATGGCAAGAGCTTCTGGAGAATAAAAAACTACCGCTTCATCCGCACTCTCCAGAGCTCCCTGGTATTCTTTTAAAAAGACGGGATTCAAACTGCTATACGTATGCAATTCCAAACATGCCAGTACTTTTCTGTTTTTGTATTGATTTTTTACCGCAGTTGTCGTTGCCTTTACCTTCGAAGGTGCATGCGCAAAATCTTTAAAAACAACCGTATTTTTAACTTCTACAATTTTTTCTAGACGTTTGCTCGCTCCTTTAAAATCTCCAATGGCCTCGTAAAAATCTTCTTCCCCTACACCCATATGTTGACAAATCCATTTCGCTCCCGCTAAATTTTGCAAATTGTGCGCTCCAAAAATTTCCAAAGGCATAGGACCGTCAGGAGTTTCCATATAGGTAATTCCATTTTCAACAGTATGCTTGGGTGTTTGATAGGGATATTTTTTGATCGGATGTGAGGTGTTTTGAACAACGTCTGCCGCTGCTGCATCTTCCTCGTTGTACACCATGATCCCTCCACTTGTCAAAGAATCTGTAAAAATTTGGAACTGTTCTTTGTATTGCTCAAAATTTGGAAACACATTGATGTGGTCCCAAGCAATTCCGCTCAACAAAGCAATATTAGGCTTGTATAAATGAAATTTGGGCCTTCTATCAATCGGAGAAGACAGGTATTCGTCGCCTTCCAATACAATAAATTCATTTTCTTGGGTCAGATGAACCATGGTATCGAAACCTTCCAACTGCGCACCCACCATGTAATCTACCGAAATATCGTGGTACTGCATTACGTGGAGTATCATAGAAGTAATCGTGGTTTTTCCGTGAGAACCGCCAATGACCACCCTTGTTTTGTCTTTCGATTGTTCGTACAAAAACTCTGGATAAGAATAAATTTTCACTCCCAATTCTTGTGCTTTCAACAATTCAGGATTGTCTTTTTTTGCGTGCATTCCAAGGATGACTGCATCCAATGTAGCATCAATTTTTTCAGGAAACCAACCCCACTTAGCAGGGAGTAAACCTTTGGCTTCCAACCTCGATTTGGACGGCTCAAATACAGCATCATCGCTTCCGGTTACTTGATATCCTTTTTGATGCAATGCAAGGGCCAAATTGTGCATAGCACTCCCGCCTATTGCAATAAAATGTATGTTCATCTTTTCTTCTTGTTTGGAAGTGTAAATGTATGAAATTAGAAAAAGAATCGAATGTTTTTTCTAGTTTTCACCCGAGCCCACGGCAAATCAACTTTTAAAAAGCACAACTGTTTCTTTGATTCGAATCGCAAAAAACAGTCTCTAACTTATTTTACTGGAACAGACTGCAAAAAGTCTGTGGGTAAAAATGTATATTTGCCAAAAAAAAGAATTTCATGGATTTAAATGCCATTCCCAAAATAAAACATGCCGATAGCGATCAATTTTTTCTTTTAGCAGGTCCTTGTGCAATCGAAGGAGAAGAAATGGCGCTTCGCATTGCGGAGCAAGTTGTTTCGATTACAGACAAACTAAACATTCCGTATATTTTCAAAGGAAGTTTTAAAAAAGCAAATCGCTCGAGAGTCGACAGCTTTACAGGTATTGGAGACGAGAAAGCTTTGAAAATCTTGCGCAAAGTTTCAGAAACTTTTGACGTACCTACTGTCACAGATATTCACACCAATGAAGATGCGGCTTTTGCTGCTGAATTTGTAGATGTTCTTCAAATTCCTGCTTTTTTGGTACGCCAAACAGATTTGGTCGTTGCCGCTGCAAAAACAGGAAAAGTAGTGAATCTTAAAAAAGGACAATTCATGAGTCCTGCAGCTATGAAACATGCGGTACAAAAAGTAAAAGATGCCGGAAATAAAAAAGCATGGATCACGGACAGAGGCACCATGTTTGGCTACCAAGATATGGTGGTCGATTTTCGAGGTATTCCAGAAATGAAAGCTTTTGCACCCACCGTTTTAGACGTCACACATTCTTTGCAACAACCAAATCAAACCAGTGGTGTAACGGGAGGACGACCAGACATGATTGAAACCATCGCCCGTGCAGGAATTGCAACAGGAGTAGACGGTCTGTTTATCGAAACGCATTTTGACCCTGCGAATGCAAAATCTGACGGAGCAAACATGTTGGACTTGCAACATTTGGAAACATTGCTAACCAATTTAGCAGCCATCAGAAAAACCATCAATACATTGAGCTAACGCTGGCTGCATAGAAAACATAAAGGCTGTTTTAAACAACAGCCTTTTTTTGTATTTCTAATCGACAACCATTCATAAAAAAGTCTAAGTTCACCCTCCAGCACTCCGTGGAGTTGTATCTTTTTTTATTTGATGGATCAAATACTCCAATCCATTTAATTTCAATTCATAGACCAAAGACAGTAATTCACCCATTTTTCCTTTCGGAAAACCTTTGGCATGGTACCAGACAATATATTGTTCAGGCAAATCAATCAAATAGCAGCCTTTGTATTTTCCAAAAGGCATTTTCGTATGTGCCAAAGTTTTTAATACTTCTCTTTGCGCTTGCATTGTGAACTCAATTTAAAGATTCCCAAATCGATGCATATTCTGAAACATCTCTACAAAAATCACACTCTAGTTTCGTTCGTTATTTTCGGAGTATCTTTTTGTGAAGCGTCGTTTCCTCGGTTTCAATCCGTATGAAATAAATTCCTGACGGAAACATTTCCAGATCCAATTGAACGTTACTTTGATTGACTTCACAAAACTTTACTTGTTTTCCTTTTGCATCTGAGATCGCTAAGCTTCGAATTTGCTTTCCATTCGAAAGACGCACATTAAGATATTTCGTGACTGGATTTGGATAGAGCATTAAAAAGCTTTCCGTCAAATTTTGTTGCACGGAAAGTGTACTTCCCGCTGACCAATTCGATGCCACATTGTTATCTGAAGACAAATCGAGAAGATTTAAAAAAGCGCCACCTCCATCTGCTCCTTCCGGCCAAGGCGCACTATCTTCGTAAGACACGCGGTCTATCAAATTCCCATAGCCATCCAACAACACAATTTCTTGCGCTTTGTTCGAAAGACTTCTCGAAAATTCATCAAAAGAAGTTTGTCCATACTTGCTTTCAAAAGAAGCACTCTCATTGCTTAAAAATACCGCATTGTTTCCTTCGAGCACATAGCCATTGGGAAACTGATACACCAACCCTGTTCCTCCGATATATACTCCTGTTAAATCTGCATCCGTATTGCTATTGTTGGTGATTTCAATAAACTCAAAATCACTAGAATCCTCGTCAATACCAACTGCTGGATGGTAATTGATCTTGGAAATTACCAATGAAGGAACCTCCACTTGGTCACAAGCACTAAAATCTCCCAGCTGATCATTCATCCATTGGGTACGTTGCGACACAAACGTTTTCAAATTGGCAATATGTTGATCAAACTGAAGATCCATACCCCATACTTGCTCTTGACGTCCTACCGCTTCAGAAATCAATGCAACGGTTTCATCTACCAAATCAAAAATCTGATCTTCGTGCAAAGGCTGTCCCACCTGTGTCAATTCATTCCAGCGTTTGGACAAATAACAATTGAACGTAGGGTCGTAAAATAAATCTGTCCAAAAGGTAGCACCTCTATTGCCTACAGAGAATTGCCAAAGATCTGTTTTACTTCTATCATACCCAGGAGGGCCAAAAAACAAAAACAAATCATTCCCGTATGTAAGGTTGAAATCCCATACAGGACCTGCTCTTAATTTCCCATTGCGATCTTTGTGAAAAAAGGTACTAAATTGATATCCATCGGGGTTGGATGCCAACTCATTCATGATCATAAAATCTACAAAAGAAGGAACGTCAATCACAGAAGGATAACCATCTACAACTGAATTGTTTTGTGCCAAAGATTGATTCGCCAAGTTTTGTAAAACATTTTGAATATAAGAATTCTGCACAGACATCACCTCTTCTGGTTTTGGATGGACATGGATAAAGTCTGCTCCCCATCCATAACTATTCATGGACCATGCGCCCTCATTTCCATTATGTTTGTCTGTTTTTGTAACATATCCACCCGATAATTTCGGTAGGGTAAGGTCCGTGTCTTTGATTTTATTGATATCAATCCGATTATCGTCTGCTTTTAATTTCTCTTGCAGCACATAAATCCCTTGGTAATTGTCATTGAGAACCACTTCACAATACCTTCCTCTCGCAGCGTATTGCCCGATGTTATTTGCCAGTTTATAACTGACGTAATCTCTCACAAAAGTAGTATCAAAAGCAATTCCACTGAGAATCCAGTCGTTTTCTTTGGGCATGTCCAACAACTTTACATTTTCTTTTTCTTGAAGTGCATTGTAGGTCGTCAGTACATACTGCTTTTTAGAAAAAGCCTGAGAACTCGACCCTCTTGTTTCAATCTTAATAGGACCGCTAAAATCTTGATACGCCAAGGTTGTTCTATCAGAAACATAATTTCGTGTGCCATCTGGCCGTTCTAAAATCTCCATCGTAGCATCTATTTTAGGTTCGTCAGGAATCCCCTGACCACCTGCCGTTTCTAAAAATAGAATCGGTAGATTTGACGAATTAAAACTAAAAGGCGCAGGATCTGGATCTGTAAACCAAGACGGTGTATTATTATAGGCAATCGTTTCTCCTGTCACTTCTAAAGAAAGTACTGGAATCGCAGTCATGTCGGAGGACGTCAACGACTCGTTATGAACTTGAACCGCGAGCGTATTCGTTCCATTTACAAGCATGTCTGTATCCAGAAAAAAACGTTCCGGGGCGAGTCCACGATACAGCCGTGCTTCATGCAACCCATCTGTTGCCTGGTCAAAAGGCACGGGCGACCCTGAAACCAAATGTCTCGCAACTTCTACTCCGTTGATATAGGCCACAAAACCATCGTCATAATCCATGTCTAAAACCAACCTATTGATATCCGAAATATTAATTATTTCAAAATCACGACGCATAAATACAGAAATCTGGGGTGAGGGTATTTCCGTCGTGTCATCCCCATCACCGTAGCCAAATCCAGATGACCCCGTTGACCAACCTGAAGGGGTATATCCTGACTGCATCCAGTACGACACAGGCTCGACTGTTGGAGCCGTGTAAAGAAACGTGTCATTTGGCAAAACAACGCTTTCCCAATGATAGGTTTGAGCTTGCAAGGATGAAAAACCCACCAAAAAAAGAAGTACATATTTATACATAAAAACTGGGGTATAAGAATAAAATATTGATTGACAAGATACGCTATAATTTTTACTATTATCGAAAAAAAAGTATTTTGATTCTTATTATTTTATTAATTTTACCGCGCAATCATTTTCAAATGGGGACGACTGGTTTTGACAGCAAGATCAATCAAAAGGCAAGCATGTCGAGTAAGGAAACATACCTCGCAAAACTCTGTTTCAATTTTTTTACACGGCGAAGATAACTACGCTATGGCTGCATAATCTGAATTAACAGTAGGATTAGGCCTCGGCCCACAAGGTGGGCAAGCCATACATCTCCGGAAAGCCCTGGTATGCGGCGGTCCATTTAGAGGTGTCGTAAATGCATACATAGGAAACGTAGGCTTCGATACTTTTCCGAAATTAAAGGAGCTAAGTTTGCAATAGCCTGTTTTTAGGCGGTTCCAAATCGAAAATCAATTAAAAACTAAGCATGTAGAAACCCTTGAGGTTGCTTGTTTGGACCCGGGTTCGATTCCCGGCGTCTCCACAATGCATCGCAAGAATACTGCGAATGAAACAACAAAAAGCCCTTTCAAATAAATTTGAAAGGGCTTTGCTAATTTTAAGCGCCTGAACTAAAAGCACAGCAAAACGCATGCACCAACTGGAAGCTAAGGTGAGCCTTTTATTCAACATTGCAATCCCTCAAAACACTACAACTTCTCGTCAATCCTCCTAAAAAACAAACAAGCTATTGTTAAAAATATTTTTTGTTTCTTGCAGAAAACTCTAACCAAAAATGAAACTGCTCGCCATCTTAATTGGAATCCTATTTTTGGCATTTGTTGTGGTACAGCTTTTTGCTATCAACAGCCAACGAACTATTGAAACCTCTCCTTATACGGTCACTAAAACATACAACAGCTTTGAAATCCGAAAGTACGAAGCCACTTTGTTTGCCTCTGTGAACCTAACCACCAAGAACTACAAAAAAGCATCAAGAGAAGGATTTTCTATCTTAGCAGGCTATATTTTTGGCAAAAATGTGACGAATGAAAAAATAGCGATGACCGCTCCAGTCACCATGTCTTTAGGTGACGACATGACCATGCAATTTATGGTGCCTAAGAAATATAAAAAAGAAAGCCTTCCGCAACCCATCCAGTCAGAAATTCAATTTAGAAAAGAACCTGCACGTACAGTTGCAGCCCTCACATTTGGTGGTTGGGCAAACGATGCAAAAATAGCGCGCTACAAAGAACAGCTAACCTCAGCGCTTAACAGAGAAGGAATTGCGCATACCGGACGGTTCTATTTTTTGGGATACAATCCACCCTACGAAGTTTTTCAACGAAAAAACGAAATCATTGTAGTACTCTCAAAAAATGCACTCGATCCTATTTCAAAAAAATAGGGAGGTTGACCATAAATTTAAAAATAAAAAAGACATTGTAAAGAGCTTAAAAAATTAGTCCCTTCTAAAACCACCAACACAAAGCTATTGGTACATTGCAAGAGCTTTTTTTAGCACTACATAGCACTTTACAATTCTAATTTAAACATTTCTTCAACTTTTACTTTAGAAAACACAGAAAAATGGTTACAACCCTCGATATTTCGAAAAAAACGTCTAAAAAACCACCTTTCAAAAGAACAATATCCTACACTAAAAATACCCTGATAAAAATTCCATTGCAACAAGCATGGCTTGCTATTTTTGGTTATTTTAGCAACTCTAAAAAAAAACAATGAGGTATCTAATCGTTTATTTTTGTGCACTTTGTAGTCTCTCTGCACAAACCGTAAGAATCAATGAAGTCGTATCTTCCAACTCCGTTCATTTTGACGAAGATGGGGATACACCTGACTGGATTGAACTCTACAATTACGGTACACAAGAAGTTTCTCTGGAAAACTGGAGTTTGTCTGACAACGAAGACAACCTCAGCAAGTGGAACTTTCCTGCGATGACCTTAACACCCAATCAATATTTGCTTTTGTGGGCATCTTCCAAAGACCGATCTTCCATAAACTATGCAAGAACACTCATCAACGAAGGAGACAACTTCAAATATATCCTGCCCAGTTCCGAGCCCAATTCAAGTTGGAAATCTTTGAATTTCAACGACGCCAACTGGTCGAATGGAAACGCTGGTTTTGGGTACGCTGATGGAGATGACACCACCGTTATACCGAATGGAACCCGCTCTATTTATTTGAGAAAAAAGTTCTCGACTACTGACATTGACAATATCGCGTCTCTCATTCTAGATATCGATTACGACGATGCCTTTGTAGCCTACCTCAACGGTATTGAAATTGCACGTGCCAATATCAATGGAAATCCTCCGAGATACGATGCCCCAACAATCAGCGATCGAGAAGCCCAACTATATCAAGGAGGCTCCCCAGAGAGATACGAGATCTCAAATTTTCGTTCCCTTTTAAACGAAGGTGAAAATATTTTGAGTATTCAAGCACATAACGTTGGTGCCAATTCCTCGGATTTTACCATCATTCCTTTTTTATCTGCTGTTTTTACGGCACCGAGTAACTTGGGAGTTGTCCCTCCTTCAATTTTAAGATTGTCAAGCGATGAAAACAACTTTCACACCAATTTTAAAATAGCTTCCGATTCGGAAACACTGAGTTTGACAAATGCGACAGGAACACTGATCGATCAAATTCTTGTAGAAAACCTGCCTGCAAATGCATCCATAGGTAGACAACGTAATTCCGGTGCGCTTGCCGTATTTGCAAATACTACTCCTGGAGCAGCAAACTCCAACAATGCCTTTTTAGGAGCTGTACAAAGCACGGTTGTTTTTTCTGAAGAAAGAAGCCTTCTCGACGGTCCTATAAGCCTACAGTTGTCGGGTAATAACAGTGGTGAAACCATACGATATGAAACTGGCGGAGAAGAGCCTACAGAAACCTCAAACGCCTACTCTAGCCCGATTCAAATCAACAGAAACACAGTAGTGAGAGCTCAAATATTTTTAGCCAATCATTTGCCTTCTAAGGTTTTCACGAAACCCTATATTCTCAATGCCAATCACGACATAGATGTTGCTATTATCAGTACCGATCCTGACGCCTTTTTTGATACTAATACAGGTATCTATGTTTTTGGCCCGGATGGAACTTACGATACAAGTATTCCCTATTTTGGAGCCAACTTCTGGGAAGATTGGGAACGCCCGGTTCACCTTTCTTTTTATGAAAGCGACACCGATACCTTTGCAGAATTCAATGCTGGGGTAAAGATTTTTGGCGGATGGAGTCGCGGTCAAAATGGACAGAAATCCATGTCGTTGTTTGCGCGAGGGCAATACGGAGACTCGAAATTTAAACATTCGCTGTTCGACGAATTGCCATACGACAACTTTGAATCGCTGGTGTTACGAAATTCTGGTCAAGACTGGATGCGTTCATCGATGAAAGACATCACCTTGACTAGTTTGATGCGTGGATCAGGGCTCGATTTTCAAGAACACAATCCCGTCGCTACATACATCAACGGAAACTATTGGGGCATGTACAACTTGCGGGAAAAAATAAATGAACACATGTTGGCCTCCAAACACAATATTGGTGCTGATGGTATCACTTTACTGACCAACAACGCCGATGAAATTGAAGGGAGTAATGACGAATACAGAACTCTGATTGATTATATCAGGAGCACCAATTTATCGATAGACTCCAATTTTGAGTACGTTGCCGAACAAATAGACCTGAAACAATATGCAATGTACCAGGCTGCCAACATTTTTATTGGCAACACCGATTGGCCTGGGAACAACATTAAATTTTGGAAACATCGAGAAGGAAAATGGCGCTGGATTATGTACGATACAGACTTTGGTTTCGGTCCTTTTTGGAATACCGAAAATTACAACGAAGACACCCTTAGTTTTGCATTGGATCCGAATGGGCCGGGTTGGCCAAATCCTTCGTGGTCTACCCTACTTTTCAGAAAATTGATCACGAATATTGGTTTTAGAAATCGATTTATCAATCGATATGCAGATGAATTGAATACCCGTTTCCTAAGTGAAAATGTCAATGCGCACATCGATCGAATTTATGAAAGTATCGCCCCCGAAATCAATGCACATTACAACCGTTGGAAAACCGATCCTTCACTGACTCAAAGCAACGTCATTATTGAAAACACGAATGGTTGGGTAAACTACTACGTAAATGTCATGCGAAATTTTGCAAACAACAGACCTTCGATTGCAAAAGACCATCTGCAATCAAAATTCAATTTGCCTGACTCTCACAGGCTGACCATTGCAAACACAAACCTATCACAAGGTTTTGTAGAGATAAATGACAACTTAAAAATACAAACATCAAATTGGTCAGGTGATTATTTTGAAACCGTTCCCGTAGCATTAAAAGCCATTGCATCTGCAGGTTTTGAATTTTCTCACTGGAGTGGAGCCATTTCCTCTACAGAGGAGAGCATTGCTGTTTCATTGACTGCAGGTTCTGAAATTGTTCCCAATTTTATTGCTTCCGACGCACCAGAACTCATCGTAATTAATGAAATTCATTACACATCGAGTAACGATTTCAATCCTGGTGACTGGATAGAATTGTACAATCCAAATACAACCGCAATTGACCTGTCCAATTGGAAACTCAAAGACGACGATGATACACATGTTTATACGTTTCCTGAAAACACCACGATTGCTGCCGAATCTTATTTGGTCATTGCAAAAAACACCCCCAATTTTTCCAATACTTTTCCAAATATCACCAATACAATCGGTGATTTTGATTTTGGCTTTGGAAATGCTGACTCGGCCAGAATTTTTGATGAAAATGACATTCTACAAGACGAAGTAACGTATCTCTCAGAGGCTCCTTGGCCAAACTGCACGGGCAGCTATGGATCTACGATTCTACTAGCTGCATGGGATACTGATAATTCGCTCGCTGAGAACTGGTCTTGTCATAATGGAAAAGGAAGCCCTGGTACTATGAATACAAATAGCCCCCTTCCAAAAACCCCTTTAAAAATATATCCAAACCCAGTTGAGACAACCCTTTACATAGGAGGGGTAACATCTTCTTCAATCGTTTCAATATATTCAATAACGGGAACATTGGTGCTTCAACAAATCGTTACGGAAACCATCGATGTCAGCTCACTTGACAGAGGAATGTACTTTGTCAAAATTGAATCAGAGGGCAAAAAAACGGTTCAAAAATTTATAAAGAGATAGGGATACAATCAAAAGCTTCCATTGAGTTTTTGAGCAAGCTGTGATTCAGAAAGTTTCTGATCGTACCAAAATCGAAAATTTCATAAAAAAACGGTTGGTAGAATTGCATGTATGTGATTCTATCAACCGTTTTTATTTGTCTCTTGTATCGTAAACCTGTACAATCTTATTCCGTTCATAAAATAAGAAGGCCCGAAAGCAAGTCAAACTCTTTTAACTTAAAAACAAATTGGCATTAAGTACCCTCATGTAACAAAAATAATAACAAACACTCAAAACCTACTTTGTTGCCCAGTAGTCTATTTCCAATTCGAAACTTTTAAAATTTTATGAAAGATCTCAGTATTCTCATAAACGCCTGAAAAAATCTCCGAACCAGGACCGTAGGCAAATACAGGGATAAGTGCCGCTGAATGTCCGTTGGTCGCAAAGGATGGTTCTAATTCGTTGTAATCGTTGTAAGACATCCCTTCATTTCTTTTTATTTTTTTAGACGCTAAAGTAAAACCGCCCGTTTCATGGTCTGAAGTTACCACAACCAATGTCTCACCATCGCTTTCCGCAAAATCCAGCACCTTGCCAATGGTTTCGTCAAAATCAATCAACTCAGAGATCAAGTAGTTCGCATCGTTATCATGCCCCCCCCAATCGACTTGTGAGCCTTCTACCATGGCAAAAAAACCTGTTTTTTCTTTGCTTAAAAACTGAAGTGCCAATTCTGTAGCTTCCGGAAGAAAATCCCCTCTGCCTTCCGTTATTTTCTTCATCCCGTCTTTTGCCAAAAGATAGCCTTGTTTTTTGTTGTTTTCAATGGACTCGTAAGTTCCCAAAGCAAGGGTATCGATGGTAAAATTGTTTTGTATCAACTTCTCGATGTAATTTTTTCCATCCGAACGCTGATTGAAAAATTGCAATCCTCCTCCTGCAAAGAAATCCAATTCCGCTGTTGGCAACTGCGTGGCAATCTCCTCAGCCATGTTACGATGCACTTGATGCGCATAAAAACAGGCAGGGGTAGCATGTGTAATTGATGAAGTAGCGATGACTCCTGTTTTTAGATTGTTTTGAGAAGCAATTTCTACAAGGTTTCTAACTGATGTCGAATCGTCTGCGACACCAATCGCTCCATTGTAGGTTTTCACACCACTAGCAAAGGCAGTCGCTCCCGCTCCAGAATCCGTTATTTTTTGACGTGATGAGGATGTCCTTATCAGACCTATGTTTTGAAAACGTTGGTAGTTTACTGGAGTATCCTTGTAATAAAACGCGGCGGAAACCTGCGACAATCCTGTCCCATCAGCTATGAGAAGGACGACATTTTTAGGACGTTTTGATACTTCACTGCTTTTGTTTGCACATGCAAACAAAAGAAAAACACTAAACGAACAACAAATAATGGCTATTTTCATGGCATTCTATTTAAATCCAACTACGAAAGTAAGACTTCTCTCTTTTTGAAAAAAATATTTCGCTGCCAAAACAAAAAAGTAGTGTTCCAAAAGAGCCAAAAGATCTGTTTTTGCTGTTAGTAAAAATGAGCACGAATTTGTAACTTGCATTTCAAACTGAACTCCTTTGCACAAAATTGTCGTATCCGTTACCAATGACCTAAGTACTGATCAGCGCGTACACAAAATTTGCACTGCGCTTTCGGAAGAAGGTTTTGAGATTCTAGTGATTGGTAGAAAATTAAAATCAAGTACTCCTCTGCATCGAAACTACCAAACACGTCGCATGCAACTTTTGTTCAACAACGGATTTTTATTTTATGCAGAATACAGTATTCGTTTGTTTTTCCTATTGCTCTTTGTAAAGAAAGATATTTTGCTTGCCAATGATTTAGACACATTGCTTCCGAATTTTTTGATCAGCAAGTTTACAAAAAAGAAATTGGTGTACGACAGCCACGAACTTTTTACGGAAGTTCCCGAATTGATCCATAGGCCTCTGGTGCAGAAAATATGGCTCTTTATTGAAAAATCGATTTTTCAAAAATTAAAAAATGTCTATACGGTCAATGCCATCATTGCAGAAATTTATCAAAAAAAATACAAGGTTTCTGTAAAAGTCATTCGAAATATTGCTCCTAAATTAAAGGTCTCTGAATCAGGGAAAGCCTTCGTAAAAAAGACAAAAAATGGACGGAAAATGCTTATTTTACAAGGTGCTGGCATTAATATAGATCGCGGTGGTGAAGAAGCCGTAGAGATGATGCAATATTTGCCAAATTTTATCTTGTATATTATTGGTAGTGGCGACGTATTTCCTGTTTTGAAGAAAAAAGTTGCGGAACTGAAACTTGAAAAACGCGTTTTTCTACTCGGCAGAAAACCGTATGAGGAATTGATGCGGTATACGAAAATAGCAGATTTAGGACTCTCTTTGGACAAAAACACCAATTTGAATTACGAATACAGCTTGCCCAATAAAATTTTTGATTACATTCAAGCGGAAACCCCCATGCTCGTTTCTAACAGACAAATTATTGCCGATTTGGTTCAGAAAAACAATATTGGACTTGTCAGTCTTAGCCATGACCCAAAAACATTGGCAAACACTGTATTAGAAATTTTCAGCAATCAAAAACAATACGACACTTGGTGTGTAAATATTAAAAAAGCTGCCAACATTTACAATTGGGAAAACGAACAAAAACATTTGAAAGAAATTTATCGAAATCTTCTATGATATTTATTTATAGTGAATACAAAACCAATCGACTGACCTATGCATTGAAGGTTGTATTTCAACAGGTGTTACATGTTTCGTTCAAAGAAGTGGGTTTGGAAGAATTCCGTTCATTGGGAGGAGCACCCAAAATAAATTACAGCTCAAAAAATATTGCGGATAGCCTTTCTATTTCTCCGCACCCACTATTATTTGAACAAGACATTCGAATGCAAAAATTAGCTGTAGAGTGGCAAAACAGCATCCCCTATTTTTTCAAAACCTCCAAAAATTCTAGCTTTCAATTTGACCTATTTGCTGCTGTATTTTATATGGTAAGCCGCTACGAAGAATACCTTCCTTCCTTTTTGGACGAACACCAGAGGTATGCAGCAGAAAGCTCTCTTGCTTTTCAGAACAATTTTTTAAAGCTCCCAGTGGTTCATTTGTGGGCAGCAGAACTGAAGTCAAAAATTCTCAAAACTACGCCGAACTACAGGTTCCCAGCACAGCAATACAAGTACCTAAACTCAATGGATATTGATAGTGCCTACGCGTTCAAAGGAAAAGGTTTTACTCGATTTACAGGCGGTCTTCTAAAAGCTTTATTGCAGGGTAATACGTCAGACCTTAAAAAAAGAATCCATTACTTTTTGTTTCAAAAAGACCCTTACGACACCTATTCCGTAATTGAAGACATTCAAAAAAAATACCAAACAAAAAATGCTTATTTCTTCCTTTTGGGAGATCGCGCTCAATTTGACAAAAATCTCTCCTACAAATCTAAAATATTAGAAGGTTTGATTCGTCGCCTGCAAAAAAACAACCTTGTGGGCATACATCCTTCGTATGCCTCGAATTCCGAACCCAATAAAATTGATATCGAAAAGAAACGCTTAGAAAAAATTACGAATACCATGATTGCAAAAAGCAGACAGCACTTTTTAAAATTGAATCTTCCCAATACTTATGAAAACTTACTTTTGAATGGAATCAACAATGATTATTCTATGGGCTTTGCTTCTCAAGTTGGTTTTCGTGCTGGCATTTGTGTGGCGTTTCCTTTTTTTAATCTCAAAAAAAATGAAGAGCGCCCCTTATTAATTCATCCTTTTCAGGTAATGGACGGAACCTTAAATCACTATCTTCAGTTATCGCCTCAACAAGCGGTTTCTGAAATTGAGAAAATCGTTGCACAAGTAAAAACAGTCCATGGGACTTTTGTATCTTTATGGCACAATTCGTCCTTATCTGAGCAAGGCGAATGGAAAGAATGGACAGCAGTCTATAAAAAACTAGTAAAAATTGCCCATAAACATTGACACCAAAAAACTTCACATCGTTTCTTTCGATGTTCCCTACCCACCTAATTACGGAGGTGTTATCGATGTTTTCTACAAGCTAAAAAGCTTGTCCGAGCTCGGCGTGGCCATTACTTTACACACGTATGAATACGGAAGAGGGAAAGCTCTTGAATTGGAAAAATATTGCGCCAAAGTACATTACTACAAGCGTAAAAAATCCTTCAAAGACTTGGTTTCAAGAAAACCTTTTATCGTCAAAACAAGGAGTTCTAAAAAACTTATAAAACGGTTACTTTTAGACCAACATCCTATTTTATTTGAAGGTTTGCACACTACGTTTCCTTTGAGTTCAACCTCTTTTCCGGAAAGAACTATCTTGGTGAGAACGCATAATATTGAGCACCGCTACTACGACGGCCTCGGGAAAAGTGAAACGAGCAAACGCAAAAAGACCTTTTTCAAAAGCGAATCCAAAAAATTAGAGAAATACGAAGTGGTGTTGGAAAAAGCAAATCACCTCTTGACTATTTCTCCCTATGAACATGAATACTTCACGAAAAAATACGGTGACAAAACAGTGTACATACCGGCATTTTTTCAAAACGAAGCACTCCCTTTCATAGAAACCAAAGACAAATTTGCGCTCTGGCACGGCGACTTGAGAGTTTCTGACAATCGCAAAGCATTGCACAAAAGCATCGCTATTTTCAAAAAGACCCATCATAAATTGGTGATCGCTAGTAGTTCTCAAGACCCTGGAATTTTAGCAGCGATTGCAGGACATGCCTCAATTTCTTTTGAGCAAATCGAATCAAATAAAGGGCTGGAAACACTCTTTCAAAAGGCGCATCTACATATTTTATTCACGTTTCAAAAAGCGGGTATCAAATTGCGGTTACTACATTGCTTGGCAAAAGGAAAATTTGTGATTGCCAATACAAAAATGATTGAAGACACTGGTTTAGAACGGGCTTGCTCAGTGGCGAATACGGACCACGAATTCATTGAAACAATTGAATGTTTGTTTGCTCAAGAATTTGACAATTCCCACATTGATTTGAGAAAAAAACTTCTTGAAAAATTCAATCCGATGCATGCCGCTCAAAAAATCAAAAAACTTCTTTAAACTCATAAAAACCTCAATATTCAGTTTTCAGCGCTGCAGGATTGCTACCTTCAAGAACTTAGGAAGCTGGAGTTGTTTGTTGTTGTACTTCAAACAATTCTCCTCCTTCACATTTCAAAGTACGTTGTTGAAATTTCAAAATCAAGGCATAATCATGCGTCGCCATTAAGATCGACTTTCCGCTTTTATGAATTTCTCCTAACAACCCCATCACTTCTATAGAGGTTTTCGGATCTAAATTCCCCGTTGGCTCGTCGGCTAAAATCAGTTCTGGATCGTTCAACAAGGCTCTGGCAATGGCAACTCTTTGCTGCTCACCTCCAGACAATTGAAAAGGCATCTTAAAATCTTTAGTCTGCATGCCTACTTTCTCCAATACTTCATTTATTTTTTCGGCCATTTTTTTCTTGTCTTTCCAACCCGTTGCCTTCAAAACAAATTTCAAATTTTCAAAAACAGTTCGATCGTTTAACAATTTAAAATCTTGAAATACAATTCCAATTTTTCTTCGCAAAAAAGGGATCTCTTTTTCTTTTAATTTTGACAAATCAAAACCTACAATTTCTCCTATTCCTTGTTTCAAGTCCAAATCACCGTACAAAGTTTTCATCAAACTACTTTTACCACTTCCTGTTTTCCCAATCAGATAAAGAAATTCTCCTTTTTCAATCTGCAAATTTACATTGGAAAGCACCAAACTCTTCTCTTGGTAAATATTCGCTTTTTCTAATTTCAATATTGAACTTGCCATACCGCTGTTTTTGATTTACAAACTTATCGATTTCAAAAAGAATGGGCAATTAAAAAAACCAATCTTCGGTTTCTTTCGTTCAAATAAAACAGTATCAAAATCGTTTTATTCTGAGATTATTATTTATTTTTGGGACAAAATGCGATCTTGATGAAGTTTTTAAAACACCTCTTTATTTTCCTTTTCCTATCTCTTTTATTGGATGGGTATGCACAAAAATCTGTCCTTGTTATTACCAATGAATACCCATTGAACAAAGGTATTCAATACTACAACGCAGGTATGTACAAAGCTGCTCGCATTTCTCTTGAAAAAGCTTGGTCTGTTATGGATTCGAACTCCAGTCAAAAAGAAACTTGTCACTATTACCTCGTGTTGAGCAAGGTAAAATTGAACGAAAATAATACTGACAAACACATCCAAAAATTTATCAATACGCACCCATCGAAAACTCGAAAAAACCAGCTCTATTTAGAAGTTGGAAACCATTACTACGCTTTGAAAAAACCTAGAAAAGCCTTGCAATGGTTTCTTCAAGTTTCTCCCGAATTCCTGACAACCCAACAAAAGGAAGCCTATCACTTTAAAATGGGTTATACGTATTTCATCGATGAAAACTACCCGAAAGCAGAGGAATATTTCCGCTCCTTGATAACCTCTAAAAAATACTTTAACCCATCTCATTACTACCTTGGCTATATTGCGTATGTAGAAGAAAATTTTGAAGTAGCACAAAAGCATTTTGACTGTTTGAAAAATGTGGATCGCTATCAAAAAGAATTGGCCTACTACAATGTAAATATGCAATTCAAACAAAAAAAATACGAACAGGCCCAAAATGAGGGAGAAAAACTTTTAAAGCAGACTTCAGCTCAAGAGGTTTCAGAAGTTTCTAAAATTATTGGAGAAAGTTTGTTTTATTTAAAAAAATACAGCGAAGCCATTCCTCACCTAAAAAAATACCGGGGTAAAAAAAACCAACTTTCCACGAACGATCATTATTTTTTGGGCTATGCTTATTACAAAACGAAAGATTTTAAAAATGCCGCCCGAACGTTTGCTAAAATTGTGAAAGGCAAAGATTTGGTGGCTCAAAATGCCTACTATCACCTCGCAGATGCTTATTTAAAATTGAATAAGAAAACAGCAGCACTCAATGCGTTTAAAAACTGTTCGGAACTGACTTTTGATCGAGGTATCCAAGAAGATTCCTGGTACAATTATGCTAAATTGAGCTATGATATCGGAAACCCATATACAAGTGTTTCTGAGGTTTTACTCAGTTATATTGACCGCTACCCAAAAAGTAAAAAATCGCAAAGGGTCCATGGGCTGCTGTTACAATCTTTTATCGACTCAAAAGATTTTCAAGGAGCATTGGACCACTACAAAAACAAAGACCTCGCGAAGGATGTGGTTTTTCAAAAAACTTCTTTGAACAGAGGAACGCAATTGTTTCAAAACGCCAAATACGAACAGGCTTCCAAATATTTCAAAAATGCCAGTCTTCAAACATTTGACAAAGCAATGCAATCGAAAGCACTTTATTGGTTGGCAGAAAGTTACTATCGTCTTCAGAAGTACTCGAAAGCCTTGGTGTATTTCAAAAAATTCTATGGTTCCCAGGAAGCCAAGAGTACCAAAGTGTATCAAAACATTGAATATGCGATTGCTTACAACTATTTCAAGTTACAAGATTATGAAAGGTCTATCGTTCATTTTGAAAAATTTATCGAAACCAGCGCTTCAAATGTTGTCAAAAAAAACGACAGTTATGTTCGATTGGGGGACTGTCATTTCATCTCTAAAAATTATTGGAATGCATTGACGTCTTATCAAAAAGTCATCGAAAATAAAGGGATTGATGCAGACTATACATGTTATCAAAAAGCCATCAGTTATGGCTTTGTTGAGAGAGATCAGCGAAAAATTGAAAGTTTGATTGCTTTTTCTAAAAAATACCCAAGATCTTCCTTCAAAGACGACGCTCTCTTCGAGTTGGGAAATGCCTATCTAAAGACCAAACAAAATTCACTGGCACTTGCTGCTTTTCAAGAATTGGCCTCTACGCACAAAAAAAGTGTATCCCTTCCAAAAGCACTCCTAAAAATCGGATTGATCTATTTTAACGAAAATCAGGCAAACAAGGCCATTGCCCAATACAAATACATCGTAGCAAATTATCCAAACGCTCAGGAGGCGCAGCAAGCCATTGCCAACGCGCGAAGGGTATATATTGATATTGACAAAGTCGATGATTATGCCGAGTGGATTCAACAGATAAATAACAATAACGTGAGCGATGATGATCTCGAAAATGCGATGTATGCCGCAGCTGAGAACAAGTATCTAAAAAACAAATGGACGCAAGCAAGTGCTAGCTTTGAAAAATATCTCCATAGTTTCCCAGACGGAATACATCTCTTAAAAGCACATTTTTACAGTGGGCAAGCCAATTTCAACAGCAAGAATAGTGAAAAAGCTCGCGAGCATTATAAGTATGTCATAGAGCAAAACAACAATGAATACACGGAACCTTCTCTTTTGCAATTGACCAAATTGTCCTTGCAAAAAAACGATTGGACTGCTGCCATTCCATTTCTTAAAAGATTGGAAAATGAGGCAAACTTTCCGCAAAACATTTTGTTTGCCAAACTAAATTTGATGAAGGGGAACTATGAAAAACAAAATTACAAAGAAAGCATTGCCTATGCTAAAAAAGTATTGGAGACAAAAAAATCAAGCTTGGAAATAAAATCGGATGCGCATTTGTATATCGCGCGTTCTGGTATAAAAACGCAGCAATTGGAAGCAGCAAAAACTGCTTACGAAGCGCTTTTAAAAATTGCGAGAGGCAATCTAAAAGCCGAAGCATTGTATTACAAAGCTTATTTTAAAAACAAAGAAAAAGCGTATGAGAATTCTAACAAAGTGATTCAAGAATTGACCGCAGAATATGCTTCTTACAAAATTTGGGGAGTAAAAGGACTCATCTTAATGGCAAAAAATTACAATGGTCTGAAAGATGCTTTCCAAGCGACCTATATTTTAGAAAATATTGTAAAAAATTATGCGCAATTTCCAAGCTTGGTTGAGGAAGCGCAAGTCATTCTTAAAAAAATAAAATCAAAAAAAACAAGCGCACAGCAAACATCTCAAATAGATTTCTAATTTATGGAAAAACTTAAAACCTTTTTTTAGAACACGCGGGAAAACAAAAGTGACAAAATCGTTTGTACAATTTTTAAACACATGAAAAAAAAAATCTTTCCACTTCTATTCTTGTTTACTTATTCTCTTTCTGCGCAGCAAGAAAAAGATAGCATCGCGACAGAGGTCATCAATGTAGTAAGTTCTTATACTCCCGCCTTATCGGACGCCTTCAAACTGAAAGATGTCCCAGAAATCGACAGTAATAAAAATTTAAAGAAAAAGCAGTATTACCGCATCAACAGTAAAAGAATTCTTTCTCTCTTTCAACCTGATGCAGGTGCCTATCAAACACCTTTGCAAGAAAATCAGTCGTTTCCATATCCAAACTATATCAAAATCGGTTATGGCAGTTACAACACTCCGCTTCTGGAAGCCTTTGTCACACAAAAAAGGGAGCAACATGATTTCAGTTTTTCTCTCTACAACAAAGCTTCACGAGGAGGAATTCCTGATGTGATTCTAGCTAACAATTACATCAATACAGAATTAGGAATTCGTTACAAAAACCAACAAGAGCGTCATACATGGCTGGCAACTGTAAACTACCAAAGAGACCGCTACAATTGGTACGGCTTACCTTCCGATATTGCCTTTGAAAAAGGGGTGTTGGAAAGTATTGAAGAAGAACAATCTTACAGGAATTTGGCTCTGGAAGGCGCTTTGTTACTCCCAAATGGAAATTTAAAAAAAACCGATATTTCCTTCCACTATTTTTCTGACAAATTTGACAGTCAAGAAACACAAATTCATCTGCAACCGAGCTTTGAATTCCTCTTGGGAAAAAACACACTTCTGACAAATTTTAGCGTCGATATTCTAAACGGCTCTTTTGAAAATAATTTTATGGGAACCCGCAGCCTCAACTACGGTCAATTGACGTTTTCAACCATGGCTCTTTACCCCATATCAAAAAATGGATTTGATTTTTCCATCGGAACCCAGCTCGTACACAACTCTGATTTGGAAAAAAACACCCAACAATTTTATGTCTATCCGGACATTCAGATAGACTACTCATTTGATGAAAATTTATGGCGTCTTTATGCAGGAATCAATGGTGGGCTGACGCAAAATTCCTACAGGGATTTTGTCACGAGCAACCCGTATGTCTCACCGTCACTGAACGCAAGTCCTACCAATAGAGTCTTCCATGTGTTTGCTGGGGCCAAAGGAATTATTTCTTCGAAAATCTCCTACCATGTAAAAGCGAGTCTTCAACAAGACAACAACAGCCCTTTGTTTCAATTGAATCCAAATTTATCGAACGGAACAAATGCTTTTGCAAAAGGATATCAATATGGAAATTCCTTCAATGTGGTGTATGATGATATCCGAACTTTTCAATTGTTTGGGGAGTTTCGTACAGAACTCATCGATAAGCTCTTTGTGGGAGCGAATTTGAGTTTTCAACATTATACTACAGACCGCCAGGAATCGGCTTGGAATCTACCCAACTTTCACTCCAAATTATTTGGTTCCTACCAAAATAAAAAATGGCACCACAAAGCTGAAATTCTTCTTGTAGGAAAACGAAAAGATTTGGCGGTGCAATGGGACTTGAGTGCTATCTCCAAGGAATTAAAGGGGTATGTAGATGTAAGCTTGAGTACGCAATACCAATGGCACTCAAAATGGAGCGCCTCCGTTGAAATTCAAAATTTATTCAGCCAAAACTACCCTCGCTTTGAAAATTTCAATGTACAAGGTTTTCAATTGTTAGCTGGGGTACGTTATCAATTCAACTTGAAGGAATAAGTATATCTGCTAAAAAATGACCACACCGTATGACCCAGACAAAAAATAATTAGGCTATTTTTTTTGGTCACTTGTTTGCTACTCTTTCTCTGTATTGTTGTCTTTTTTATTTTTGCGCTGTGCTGAAACACCTGCTCCAATTATTAGTCCCAAACTAATCCAAAGCCCCAAGTTACCTGTAAACAGCCCTATAAGTGCTCCACCAAATACGCCCCATGCGAAGATCTTTTCATTTTCTTTCATAAATCAGCTTGTTTGATTTTATTATTATCACCCGGTAAAGTTCCCTTATATTAATCACTTCCCGGCATTGCATCGCGATTTTCCAGCGCTGCTTTCTAATTCTTTCTACCTTGATATCCTTCTATTCGATTGTAAATATTTTGAGCCAAATTGGACAAGTAAGAGAATTGCTCCAATACCAATCTCACCTCTTCAGGAGGTTTGGTTGCTAATTTCTCTTTGTTTGGATGGTACGCAATATGCCCCTCCATTTTTTCTTCTGGGTACTTCTGAGTATGATCAAACTCTGTAGATGAGCTTGCATATTCCAAGGGTTTGGATTTTAAGAGTGCCGTTGCTTGTTGCAGATTGATTTTAATATTTCTTCCCAAGCCTTCTACATGCTCTGAAAACGGAACATTTGCATGATTTCTGACATAGGTCCCTAAGGAAGCCAAAGAAGAGAGTAATGTATTGGTTAGTACTACTATTTTGTACAAATCATTGAAATACTTCTGTCTAGATTTCGGTTCTTGTGTCATTCTTTGAAAAGCCGAATTGAGCTCTCCCATTGCCAAAAAGGCTTTTTTTCGAGACACCTTATAAGCAATCGTAGTAGGTTCGTTGTCACGGTACTTTTTATAAATTTCTTTCAAATAAACCTGCTGTGTTTTGAGAGCCTCTAGAATTGAATCATCCACTGTCATGTACTCCCATGATGGAAACAAGAACAAATTGGATAAAGTTGCCAACACTGCTCCCACCAAAGTATCAACAATTCGGAATTGAATAGCGTGTATGACATCTGAGCTATACAAGGCATATACGAAAACGATATGAATCGTTATGAATACAGCAAAGGTTTTGTAGTTCAATTGCACAAAAGACAATGCTACGGACAAAGAAACAACAGCGATGACTCCAAAAACAAAAGTGTCTTGGGTCAAATAGACCATTCCTAATGAAAAAACCGCTCCCATCAAAGTTCCTACAACGCGTTGCTTTACCCTTTTTTTTGTCAATCCATAACTTGGGCGCATGATTACCAAAAGGGTGATTAAAATCCAATACGAATTCTGAAAAGACAGGAATTCGCCGATTAAAAAACCAATCACCATTGCGATAGACAATCGCAAAGCGTGCCTAAAAATAGAAGATTGAAAGGTGAAATTAGATTTCAGTTTATGAACCCCGTAGTCAGGTGCTGTTAAAAAAGGGGTTTCCTTTCGGTTTTCCGAAACCAATGAATTTTTAAGAGACATGGTGTTCAAAACTCGTTCGATTGATTTTAGTTTTTCACTTTGTGCCACTTGATATTCTAACAAACTTGACAACATAAAAACTTCTTTTTTATGAATGTGCTTGTTCTCTGTATTGCTCAAAACACGCACTGCCGTTTCAATCTCTTCTAAAAGTGTTGCTATTTTTGGGTTTGAAACAACCTTTTCACTTCTTACAATGGCTTTTGAAACCTGCGAGAATTGCTCCGCCAATTCATGAATAAATGTTGCAAACAAATGAACTTCTTTGGAGTTTTTTTTGAAAACTCGATCCATTTCTTCGTAATCAACAGGAGTTGCACTGGCTAATTCTAACAAATCTACCAGTTCTATAAAAACGAGCAATTCCCGTCGCATTTTATTTGAAAATCCAGATTTTTTACGCCGAGTAAAGAGTATATTCCGTAAGGTTTCATGCTTGGCTGTCAGCGTTGCTTGTAGCTCAAATAATTTTTGTGACATTGCAGACCTTCTGGTTGAATCCGTCAAAAGTTTGCTTCGAATTTCCAGGTATGCTGAAGTCAAATCCATTGCATCAGAGAGCAATTCTTCCACGTACATTTTTGGATTCAAAAAATTGAAGAGGCTTGCGAGTATCGCATACCATAAACCTCCTAAACCTACCAAAGAAGCGTATTCTAAAACACTCAATTGCACATATTCATTGGCAAAACTGATGACCAAAGCAAACATTCCAGACAAAGCAACCAAAGAAGCTCTGAAACCATAAACAGAAAGATAGGAGATGCTAAAAGTAAGTGTGGCCAATACGGGTAACAACAGCCACAAACTAAATGCGGCATACCCCATTGCAAGGGTTGCAAAAAAAGTAAGACCTACAGAAAACAACATTCCATAAGTACGGTGTTTTACACTCCCGGCTATATTGGTCAACGAATTAAAAAAAACACCCAAAGCCATCGAAAAACCAATCGCCGAGTTCGCCCATAGATACTTTGAAAGTTGGACAGGAATCAACACGGCAAGAATCAAAATCATGCTCTTGTAAAAGTCTGCACTCTTGAAAAATTTGCGAAGTTTGTCTTTCATTTCTTTTACAGCTAACAAGTGTGAGTCTCTATTGTTGATTCTTTTAAGAATCGAAGAAGGCTTTCTTGCGAGAAAATCAATTCAGGATACCTTTGGTAAACGTGGAGATTTGTCCCACCCCTTTTTCCTTTAAAAAGTTGATAAATGCAGAACCTATAATTGCTCCGTTCATATACTCACATGCTTTACGGAAGGTAGACTTGTTTGAAATTCCAAAACCAACGATTAACATGCTTTTCAAATCCATGGCTTTGATTCGCTCGAAATAAGCAATCTGTGCCTCTGATATTTCGCCTTTTGCACCTGTAATAGAAGAAGACGCTACTACATAGATAAACGCATCTGTCATTTGATCAATTTTACGAATTCTCTCATCAGATGTTTGGGGTGTGATCAAAAATACATTTGAAATACCATAGCTTGCAAACAAGGCTTTGTAATGATTTTCATATTCTATCATTGGCAAATCAGGAAGTATCACAGTCTCAATCCCACAGTTTTGGCACTTTTGACAAAACTCCTTTTCTCCATATTTCAACACTTGATTGAGGTACCCCATCAATACTAAAGGCGTGTTTATTTCTCCTTTAATTTCATTGAGTTGTTCAAAAATCAAATCCAAATTGATTCCATTCTCTAGTGCTACAGAACTACTGTATTGAATTGTTGTACCGTCTGCCAAGGGATCCGAAAAAGGCAATCCCACTTCTATAAAATCTACGCCGTTTTCGTCCAAACCTTTGAGAATAGCCTTGGTATCGTTTTTTTTCGGAAATCCTGCAGAAAAATAGACAGACAGAAGATTTTTATTTTTTTCTCGAAATAGCTTTGTTAATGAACTCATTTTATTTTTTTTAGCACAAATTGTAATTTTATTTTTTATTTCTTGATACAGTGACTTTCATCGCTTGCACACTTAAATAGGTTATCTGCTTACTCTCAAATCACATTTCTCAGGGAGAATCGATCTATTTTAAATGCTCGATATAGGTTTCTAAATCTTTGTCGCCTCTTCCTGATAAATTCAAAACAATCACTTGTCCTTCTTTGATCTCCATTTTATCCAAAGCAGCCAGTGCATGTGCTGTTTCCAGCGCAGGAATAATCCCTTCGGTTCGCGACAATTCATAAGCCGCATCCAGCGCTTCTTGATCGGTTGCATTCAAAAACAGGGCTCTTTTGCTTTCAAACAAATAAGCATGCAAGGGTCCTACTCCTGGATAATCCAATCCGGCAGAAATCGAATAAGGCTCGACGATTTGACCGTATTCATCTTGCATTAAAATTGTTTTACTCCCATGAATCACTCCTACTTCTCCCAATTGAGAAGTTGCTGCGCTCTCACCACTATTGACTCCTTTTCCAGCGGCTTCCACTGCAATCAGATCCACACTTTCATCTTCCAAATAATGATAAAAAGCTCCTGCTGCATTGGATCCTCCTCCAACACAAGCTACTACCGCATCTGGATTTTCACTTCCCGTCTGCTCCAACAATTGTGCTTTTATTTCTTCACTTATCACTGCTTGCAAACGAGCCACCATGTCTGGATAAGGATGTGGACCTACTACAGAGCCTATCAAGTAATAGGTTTCTTCTGGGTTTCCAATCCAATCGCGAATGGCTTCGTTTGTAGCATCCTTCAAGGTTTTACTACCACTCTGAGCAGACATCACAGTGGCTCCTAACATTTTCATACGTGCCACATTTGGTGCTTGTCGCTTGATATCTTTTGCACCCATAAAAACAATACATTCCAAATCCATCAAAGCGCAAACCGTTGCCGTTGCAACTCCATGCTGCCCTGCACCTGTCTCTGCAATGATTCGTTTTTTTCCTAAATGTTTGGCCAATAAAATTTGACCAATGGTATTGTTTACTTTGTGTGCCCCTGTATGGCACAAATCCTCTCTTTTTAAATAAATAGAAGCCTTGAATTTTTTAGACAAGCCTTTTGCTAGATACAAAGGAGTCGGACGCCCAACGTATACATCTAACAAATACTTGTATTCTTTTTGAAACGCTTCCGAATAGATAATGTCTAAATAATTATCTTCCAGTTCTTTCACATTCGGATGCAATAATTCAGGGATAAATGCTCCCCCAAACTGTCCGTAATATCCTTCTTTTGTAGGTTGAAATTTTAGTTCCATAGGGTTTGTTTTAACTTTGTTACAAGTGAACCTACTATTGGCTGTCCACATTGATTTTATTTAAAAATTCTTTTAGTTTTTCTATATCCTTTACTGCAGGTTTTTTCTCAAACTTGCTATTCAAATCCAAAGCGTGTATCGGGAGTCCTGTTTTTCTAATTTCTGCCACCGATTTTACCTCATCCAAGCCTATTCCACCACTTAAAATAAAAGGAGTTTGAGAGGTGTAATTTTTCATAACCTTCCAATCGAATGTCTCTCCATTCCCACCAGGGTATTCTCCCTTGGTATCAAACAAAAAAGAATCTACGATTCCTTCGTATTCGTTTAAGCGCATAAAATCAAAATCGTATTTCACAGAAAAAACTTTGAAAACTTCGACGCCTAGTTTTTTTACTTGACGACAGAATTCAGCGGATTCTTTTCCGTGCAATTGAACCGCTCGAAAATCATATTCTTCAATTTTATTTTTTACGAATTCAAAACTTGCATCTACAAAAACACCTGTTTTTGTAATGGCTGCATCGAGTACAGGAATTTCTCCTGTGAAATTTCGTGCCGATTTCTCAAAGAAAATAAAACCGAGGTAGTCGGGCTTTAATGCCGCAACTGCCAGGATATTTTCAGGAGTTCCCATTCCGCAAACTTTGATTTTCATAATTTCTATTCTTTTAAGTCAAACGTGATTTCACGAGTGTAACTGATCGATAAATTGTTTACATGCCAATCCTGGATCTTCTGTTTTCATGAAGTTTTCTCCTATCAAAAACCCTTCAAATCCGTATTCTCTCAAGCCTGTTATAATTCTCGGGTCGCTGATACCACTCTCTGAAATCTTGATACAAGTATCTGGAATTTCTGCTGCTAAAGCAATAGAGTGCTCCAAATCTACTTTGAAAGTTTTCAAATTTCGGTTGTTAATTCCAATGATTTTACCATCGAGATCCGAAATCTTATCCAACTCTTCTCTTCCGTGTACTTCGTACAAGACGCTCAATCCAAGATCTTCTGCTAAATCTCCGTATTTCTTTAGTTCTTCCGCCGTCAAACAAGCAGCTATCAATAAAACAGCGTCCGCACCAATCGCTTTTGCTTCCACTATTTGAAAACCGTCTACGACAAAATCTTTTCTCAAAATTGGACGTATGTTATTGACTTTTCTTGCATTCATCAAGTCAACCATGGTTCCTCCAAAATACTTGGTATCTGTCAATACGGATTGTGCTGCTGCGTTGGCATCTAAATATCCTTGCGTCACTTGCTCTATGGTAGCGGTTCCATTGATGACTCCTTTGGAAGGCGATTGTCTTTTAAACTCGGCTATAATACCCGAAGAACCTCTTTCTGTCAAAGCTGTTGCTAATGACAAAGGCACTCTTTTAAAAGCAGGACTTTTGACCAATTTCTCTAAAGAAACTTCTTTTTTTATCTGTGCAACTTCTTGCTTTTTAAATGCTACTATTTCTTCTAATATATTGTTCATCATAAAAGGATTCTAATTTCAATTCAAATGAGTTTTTCGAAACAAAAAAGGATTGCAAAATTTCCTGCTTCGTATTTTACTCAATCTGGTCTTTTTTATTCCACTATCAACTCCAAACATTTTTTTGCTTTCAATCCCAATAGAGAAGCTTCTGCTTCTGCGAAAGCCATTTCAAAACTCTTCTTTGCATCAAAAGTTTTCAAAGCAAAGGCAGCATTTGCCAACACCACGTTGTTTTGCGCTTCTGTTCCTTTCCCCTCTATAATATTTTTGAAAATTTTTGCAGCTTCTGGAACGGAATTTCCTCCAAAAATCTCAGATTGCTGCAAGGTTTTCAATCCCAAATCTTCAGGAGACACTATTTTTTCTCCTTCTCTTGAAAAAAGTTTGAACGGACTTGTCAAAGAGATTTCATCGTAGCCGTCCAAGGCGTGCAAAACTCCATAATTCAAATCTGTCTCTTGCAATATGTAATGGTAGGTTCGTGCAACTTCTAAATTAAAAACACCTACCAATTGATTTTGTGGTCTGCTTGGATTCACCAATGGCCCCAACATATTGAAAAAAGTTTTCAAACCCAATTCTCTGCGCACCGGGCCTACTGCCTTCATCGCTGGATGAAACAAAGGCGCATGTAAAAAACAAATATTGGCTTTGTCCAATTGTGATTTCAACACCGATTCATCCTTTGTAAATTGATAGCCCATATATTCCAACATATTCGAAGACCCCGAAGCCGAAGACACAGAATAATTTCCATGTTTCGCTACTTTATTTCCTGTTCCTGCAACGACAAAAGAGGTCAACGTTGATATATTAAACGTATTTTTTTCATCTCCTCCTGTACCACACAAATCGATGGTATTGAAATCAGAAAGATCTACATTCACCGCCAATTCTAACAACGCCGCTCTAAACCCCGATAACTCAGCGACTGTCAAGGGCCGCATCCTAAATACAGTTAAAAAGGACGACAAATGTGCTTGACTGAATTTCTCCGCTGCAATCTCTGTCAAAACCTGTTTTGCCTCTTCAAAGCTCAACGTTTGATGTTCGAATAATTTATTTAATATCTGTTTCATTTTTTGGACTTTTCTTACTTCAGCAATCGAAGTTCTTTCAAATTTTCTATAAAATTACGTACCATTTTTTCTCCTAGCGGGGTCAAAATAGATTCTGGATGAAACTGCACAGCACTCACATTGTATTCTCTATGTGTCAAGGCCATGATCCCTCCTTCGTCATCGATTGCTGTAATTTTCAAGGCTTCCGGAAAATCTTCTTTGGCAGCAATCCATGAATGATATCTGGCTGCTTCAAATTTTTGAGGCAATCCCTGAAAAATCAACGCATCGTCGTCTATTACTTCCATTTCTGTTGCAACCCCGTGATACACTTTGTCCATATTTATGATGGTTCCTCCAAAAACTTCCGTAATTGCTTGCAAGCCAAGACAAACCGCAAAAATAGGTTTTGTAGCAGCATATGTTGCAATGACTTCTTTTAAAATACCCGCTTCGTCAGGAATTCCTGGTCCAGGTGACAACATAATCACATCGTAAGTTCCCACTTCCTCAATTGAAATTTTATCATTTCTGTACACATCTGGAAAAACTCCCGTGATCTCTTCCACCATATGTACCAAATTGTAGGTAAAAGAATCGTAATTGTCTAATATTAATATGTTCATTCTTATGTCTTGTATTGTTAATTCTTAAACGGTATTTTTTTCTCCAATTTCATTTGCAAAATGAAGGAGAAATAGCTGCGTCCAGTTATATTTCTTGTGCCAGCACCAATGCTTTTTTCAACGCCGCCAATTTGTTATTTACTTCTTGTAATTCTTTTTCTTCTTCTGAGTCAATAACGATTCCCGCTCCTGCTTGTGAATAGAGAATATTATTCTTACTCACAAAAGAACGTATGGCTATTGCCAAATTCACCGAGCCGTCCAGTCCGATAACTCCTACTGCTCCACCGTAAAAACCACGTGTTTGATTTTCATATTTATCAATCAGTTGCATCGCTTTGTATTTTGGCGCACCACTCAAGGTCCCTGCTGGAAAAGTATCTCCCACAATTTCTATTGGATTACCTTTAATTTCTCCTTGTACAGTCGATACTAAATGTATTACATGACTGAAATACTGTACTTCTTTAAACACTTCTACACTGACATGATCTGCATGTTTGCTCAAATCATTTCTTGCCAAATCTACCAACATGACATGTTCTGCATTCTCTTTTTTATCTTCGGACAACTTTTTTCCGAGTTTGATATCCTCTGCCATATCTCCTGTACGTCTAAATGTCCCTGCAATGGGATTTATGATCGCCTTTCCATCCCCAACTTTGATTTGTGCTTCTGGTGAAGAACCCATCAACTTGAAACTCCCATAGTCAAAATAAAACAAGTATGGTGATGGATTGATCGAACGCAAGGCTCTGTAGACATTAAATTCATCTCCTTTGTACGCTTGTTGAAATTGACGTGACAATACGATTTGAAAAACATCTCCTCGTTTGCAATGTTCTTTTCCTTTTGTTACATACTCTTTGAAGTCTTCATCCGTACAGTTGGAAGTTTCCTTTCCTACAAAAGAAAAATCTCTGGTTTGATAGGCTTTTGATTTTACAATTGTTTCTATTTCTCCAATTCTCGAGGATTCGTTCTCTTCTAAATTTTCGATGATCATCATCTCATCATTGAAATGGTTGATTGCGATGACAAAACGAAAAAAGCTGTATTGCATCAATGGAATAGCGGACGGCGCTTCCTTTGAAGTAAGTTCAATGTTTTCGAAATATTGAACTCCATCGTAGGTGGTATAACCGTACAAACCATTGAAACTTTTGATCGATGGATCACAATCCAAATCTACCAGCCCCGCATATTCTTGAAAAATACCGTAAAAGTTTCCCTCTTCTAATTTCTTAGATACCAATTGACGCCCCTTGTAAGAAAAACTCAAATGGTGATTTTCTGCTTTGATCGTCGCCACAGGCTCGATACAGATAAAAGAAAAACTCTCTTCTTTGCTGTGATAATCTGAACTCTCCAACAACAAGGTATTGGCAAACTTATCTCTCAGTTTCAAATACAAGCCTACCGGAGTTACTGTATCCGCAATTCTCGTTTTTGTAATTGATTTAAATTTTATTTCTTTCATTTCTTTCTTCAACTTTTTTCAAAATTTAATATTCATCATGCCGGTTTTCTTTCTGCTCTTAGATGGAAGCTCTTCAATCAAAAAAGGCTTATCGTGAGATAAGCCTTTTTTGATTGTGTATATATACAAAATACAGGTTTCTACTCACTTAGGAATTAAGAGAGTTCCACCACCATGTATTTTTTGTGTTATTTTCCATAATTTATACCTACAAAAATAAGACAGATTTTTGATTCGACAAATTTTTAAACGATTTATTTTTTCAATATTCGCACATTCATTTCTTCCACTTTTTTATCGGATAATGGCGAAGGGCTTCCGAACAACAAATCTTCAGAGGTTCCTGTCTTTGGAAAAGCCATCACCTCTCGAATCGATGCTTTCTTCTCTAGAATCATCATCAAACGATCTACTCCCCAGGCGATCCCTCCATGTGGCGGTGCTCCATAATGGAAAGCCTCGTACATCGTACCCACACTCTTCAACATTTCCTCTTTGTTGTAGCCCATGTTTTTGTAGGTTGCTTCCAGTATCTCTGGTTTGTGGGCACGCACAGAGCCTCCTCCAATTTCATAACCATTCAAAATTAAGTCGTATTGTTGTGCAATGATCTTTCCAATTTCGTCTTCCTTTCCGTTCATATGCTTCTCCAAATCATAGATTGCAGGCATTGAGAAAGGATTGTGCGTGAAAGTCCATCTCCCTTCGTCTGTTTTCTCAAACATTGGAAAATCAACTACCCAAGCAGGGTGTAATTCTTTTGGATTGATCAAACGCAACATAGCTCCGAGCTCCTGACGAACTGCATCCAAAGCCTTGTTCGCAATTGCGTATTCTGCTGCTGAGAAAAAAACAATATCTCCCACCTTTGCTTGTGTTTTAGAAATAATCCCCGCAGCGATTTCTTCTCCTAGAAATTTGATGATTGGTGATTGTAAATCGTTTTCATTCACAATAATATAGGCCAAACCGCCCAAACCATTACTTTGTGCAATGCTTGTCAATTTTTCTATCTGCCCCTTGGACATGCGCTTGCCTCCTTGTTCTTGAGCAGATACTTTGATACACTTTACAATACCTCCTTCGTCAATGGGTTTGCTAAAAACCTGGAATGTTGTATCCTTGACGATCTCTGTGATGTCTTGCATGTGCAGTCCAAAACGCAAATCAGGTCTATCACAACCGTATTTGTCCATTGCCTCTTTGTAGGTGATCACCTCAAAAGGCTTTAAAATCCATTTTTTTCCGTAGATTTTACGAACAATTTCATTGAACATCGTCGTGTTCAAATCAATGATTTGTTGCATGCTGGCATAAGCCATTTCAATATCTAACTGCGTAAATTCTGGTTGACGATCTCCACGAGAATCTTCATCTCGAAAACAACGTGCTATTTGAAAGTATTTTTCAAAACCACCCACCATCAACATTTGCTTGAATTGCTGCGGCGCTTGTGGTAAGGTATAAAAAGAACCTGCTTGTTTTCTTGTAGGTACAATAAACTCTCTTGCTCCCTCGTCAGTTCCTGCAGTTAAAATAGGCGTTTCAATCTCTAAAAACGCTTGCTCGTCAAGCATGTCACGAATCAACTTAATAACTTTGTGTCGATTGACAACAGCTCTTCTTACATCATCGTTTCTATGGTCTAAAAATTTGTATTGAAAACGCACATTTTCATTTGACTTTGTCGCTCTTTTAATTTCAAAGGGCAAGGTTCGAGACAAATTTAAAATCTCCAATTTAGAGGTTTCCAGTTCTATTTTTCCTGAACGTAAACCAGCATTGTAATCATCTTCTGCACGCTGTACAACAAGACCTGTCACTGTAATTACCGATTCTGATTTCAATTTGACCAATTCGTCCAAGTTTGGAAACGTTTCACGACTCAAACGGACTTGTAAAACTTCATTACTGGCATCTCGTAAATCAATAAAAATCAATTCTCCGTGATCACGCACACTGGAAACCCATCCAGCCAACGTTACCTCACTAGCAATGGTTTCTTCAGACAGTTGCGAAATCACATGTGTTCTGTATTCTTCTTTGATGACCAGGGGAATTTCAGGCAACACCTCTTCCTGTGATTTTGTAGCTTGCAGCTCCTCGCCCATACTCTTACTTTTCAGAGTTGAATCTTGAGATACTTCTTGAGAGCTTGCACTCAATGACTTTATGATACCTTCACGAATAACTTTTCCAGAAGCTCCTTTCCCGATAATGGCAATTACCTTTCCTACAAGAATTCCTGCTTTTCCCTGGTTTCCATTTTTAATAGCACTGGCTACCGCTTCATTTTCAGCAATTACTTTTTGAATAGCAGCTTGTATTTGATCTCCAGAAATGGTGTGGTCAGCAAAATATTTTTTGTAATCAAAATTGACATCCGCCAACAAGAAATTTATTCCATTTTGAACCAAAACAGCTGTTAGCTTTTCTTGTTTGAACATCGAAAAAATATCGATCAAATGTGCTCTATTTTGAATCTTTGAATAGTCTTCAGGCTTGATATTGTTGGACAAAGTCTTGGCAACAAACGACGGATCTTTCACCACATCATTAATCTCCACAAATGTCTCAGAACGCAGAGAATCTGCTGTGAAAAATTTTGCGTCTTGTGGCAAAACACCGCCTTCAATCAGAATGGTTTCTACAGCATAAGGCAAGACATTCACGTCTACTGTGATCGTATCTACCACTTCTTTAATTGCTACAAACGGCAAATCAGGCTCAGAAATAAAGCGGTAATCCGCTTCAAATTCCTTCTTACGCATGGTTTTGGTTTGCTTCAAATCGGCATCCCATAAAACAGTGGTTTGCTCTGGTCTAAATTCTTTGTGCTCTTTGTAGTAGTTCAATTGTTTTTCAACCTCTTCTTTCAAAGCTTCGACCATAAACTTGAAAGAATTCAAGTTTTTGATTTCTGTTCTCGGGTTCAATTCCGTAGTTCCTTTTTTACGCAAAGAAACAGACACATCCGATTTGAATTCTCCTTTTTCCAAATTTGCCTCAGAAATTTTCAAATTTTGAACAATCCGCTGAATGTATTGCGCATAAGTGGAAGCATCTTCAATATTACGGACACAAGGCTCTGTAACAATTTCAATCAAGGGAACACCGGCTTTGTTAAAATCGACCAAAGAAATATTCTTTTCATGTATCAATTTTGCCGCGTCTTCTTCAATATGAACTTGTGTCAATTCTACTGTAAATTGCGAGCCATCATTGCGGAAACAAGATACTTGTCCGTCTGGAATGATTGGATTGTGAAATTGTGTAATTTGAATATTTTTCGGGTTGTCTGGGTATTCGTAATGTTTTCTATCCCAAGAGATTACCTCGTTAGAAAATGTGGAATTTACTGCTTTCCCAAAATAAATTGCTTTGGTAATTGCTTCTTTGTTTATCGCAGGTAAAACTCCCATTTGCCCTGTACATACAGCACAAATATTTTCGTTTGGTGTTTCAATTTCTTGATTTGGACAAGAACAAAACAACTTTGTTTTGGTGTTCAATCGGACATGAGTTTCTAGTCCAATTACCAATTCTAAATCGTGGGCTTCCATCGCCGCATTCAATTGCTCTAAATCCATTATTCGATCTCTTTTAAGAAGTTAGCAAACTTCAAGACGGTTGCATCTTTGTTTTTGGCTGCTGTAATTTGCAAACCTGTTGCCGTTCCTTTCGGAACTGTCAATGTTGGCAATTGTCCCAAACTAAAACCAACAGTATAGGCATCTGACAAGTACATTGCTAAAGGATCTTTCAAGCTATCACCAATTTTTGGAGGTGTACACGGTGTTACTGGTGATAAAATAACGTCTACCTCTTCAAAATCTTTGTTGAAATTTTCTGAAATTTGATCCCTCAAAGCCAATGCTTTCAAGTAAATCGCATCGGAAAAACCTTGCGACAAAACTTGATTTCCTCCTACAATTCTTCTTTTAGACTCTTCCGAAAAATTCTCAGAACGCGTCACGGCATAAGTTTCTTTCAAACTTCCAGATTCAATTCGGTTTCCGTAGTTCGTTCCATCCAATCTTGAAAGATTTGAGGCCGTCTCTGCCATGGCCAAGGTATAATAGGTTGACACCAACCTATCTGATTTGAAAAAGTCCAATTCTTTGACTTGAATTCCTTTTGATTTAATCTTTTCAACCATTGCCAAAAAGTCGGTTTTGACGTCCGCATCGATTGCTTCGCTTTCTATGAAATTTTTAAAGTAACCAATGGTTCGAATTCCTTCTGGTGTTGCAATTCCATCTTCGGAAATCTCTTCAGAGAAAGTCGTTGTCTGATCTTTGACATCTTTACCGCTCATCACATTCAAAACAATTCGGATATCTTCGATTGATTTTGCCAAAGGCCCTACACAATCGGTAGAAGAGGCATAAGCCATCAATCCGTAACGAGAAATACGACCATAAGTTGGCTTCAATCCATAGATATGATTGTAACCTGCTGGTTGACGAACAGAACCTCCTGTATCACCTCCGATAGAAAACACGGTGTACTCTTTTGCTACATTTACTGCAGAACCTCCACTAGAACCTCCACCTACAAATTCTGGGTTCGCAGCATTTTTAACGGCTCCAAAAATAGTATTCTCTGAAGAAGAGCCGTGGCCAAAACTGTCGCAATTTTCTTTGACTAAAGGAATAGCCCCTGCATCCAACAGTTTTTGAATGGCAGTCGCTGTATAGGCCGATTTGTATTGTTTCAACAAATCAGAACTTGCGGTTGTTGTAGTCCCTTGGAGCATGTAAACATCTTTGATTCCAAAAGGAATTCCCTCTAGTAAACCAATTGTCTCTCCTCTCGAAATTTTAGCATCAACTTTTCTTGCCAAATCCAAAGCCAAATCACTCAACAGAGAATTGACTGTGTTGTACTTGTTCTGTTTTAGCAATCCTATTTTCTCTTGCACCAAAGCTGTACAAGTCAGTTCTTTTGACACCAATTGCTGGTGTATCTTTTTTATCTGTGACTCCATCTTAATCTTCTATCACTTTAGTCACCACCAAATATCCTCCTTTTTCTTTGGGAAAATTTTCTTTGATAATTTGCTTTTCAAAAGCTGAACTTTCAACAACCTCATCTGCTCTCAAATCATTTAAAGACACCGCATTATGATTGACAGTATTGGAAGGATTGTTCTTTGCTGGATGCGCGTTTTTAATCACCTCAAACAATTGACTGACGGCTTCTGACGGCTGTGCCCCTTTAATACTCGACAAAATGTCGACTGTCATTATTTTACTCATGTCTATATTATTTGTTTGGAATCCGACTTTTAAGCTTGCAAAAATACAAAAGTTTTACCGGAGTTCGAAAGAATAGGTTTGAAATTTGCCAGCTTGTCATTCTCTTAATATCAGAATCAAACCAAAAAACACAACACTTTTTAACACAGAACACCCCTCTCGTTTTTTCACCTTATCTGCTTTGGTATTCTGTCAAAGTTCTGAAGGACAAAACCATAAAAAAAGAACCTATCCATTTAAAATCAATGTCCCAACAATATTTTAATTCGGCTACTCATTTTATTAACAGTATATTTGGTCATTACCTTTTTCATAGACCTCCCCCTTCTGATATACGCCTTTGCTACTCGCAAAGGTGTTTTTATTTTTTTGACAACCGCCTTTTTAGATTTTACTGAGGACACAACTACCATACATTTTACAAAGCAACGCATTTTTTGCTTTTTCACTCAAAAGATTCAAGTCAAAAACAAGCGGCTCTCGTCTGTTTTTACAAAAACCCTTCATTGTCAAAAACGAAAAATTATTTTTTTCATCATGAAGGCTATTTTTAAGCGTTTTAAGACGTTTTTTGACTTGTCAACATTTTGAAAAGTTTTCAACAACACGCGGATATCAATAGATGTATTTTTTATATTTGTTTGGTTCGATTTAGAACAAACTCAAAAATCCACAACTAATACCTTTTGAAAGAATGAGCGAAGAAAACAAACAACAGTATTCAGCAGATAGCATCCAAGCCCTGGAAGGAATGGAACACGTAAGAATGCGTCCTTCCATGTACATTGGAGACGTAGGTGTACGAGGATTGCACCACCTAGTCTATGAAGTCATTGACAACTCCATTGACGAGGCCTTGGCTGGACATTGTAACAATATCAGTGTTTTTATCAACGAAGACAACTCTATCACAGTACGAGATGATGGACGTGGTATCCCTGTTGGCATGCACAAAAAAGAGGGGGTATCTGCGCTAGAAGTGGTGATGACAAAAATTGGTGCTGGAGGAAAATTCGACAAAGACTCTTACAAAGTATCTGGTGGACTCCACGGTGTGGGTGTTTCGTGTGTAAATGCGCTTTCTGATCATTTGAAAGCAACCGTTTACCGAGATGGTAAAATATGGGAACAAGAATACGAGCGAGGAAAAGCTTCGTATCCCGTGAAACAAATTGGTACTACAGAAAAAAGAGGAACTGAAGTTACTTTTACCCCAGACAAATCAATCTTTCAACAGACGACAGAATACAACTACGACACCTTGGCTGCGCGTTTGCGTGAATTGGCTTACCTAAACAAAGGAATCACAATTCACATCATCGACAAGCGAAACCAAGACGATGAAGGAAAAGATATTACCGAAACTTTCCACAGTACAGAAGGCCTTAGTGAATTTGTAAAATACCTAGACAGTACTCGAGAACAATTGACTGCTGGTGTTATCTCAATGGAAGGAGAGAAAAACGGCATCCCTGTTGAAGTTGCCATGGTTTACAATACTTCCTATGCTGAAAATCTACATTCGTATGTAAACAACATCAATACACACGAGGGAGGAACCCATTTGTCTGGTTTTCGAAGAGGATTGACAGGCACCTTAAAAAAATACGCAGAAGGTTCTGGTTTGTTAAAAAACTTGAAATTTGATATTGCTGGTGATGACTTCCGTGAGGGATTGACTGCGATTATCTCTGTAAAAGTGCAAGAGCCTCAATTTGAAGGACAAACCAAAACAAAACTAGGAAATAGAGAAGTTTCCGCTGCAGTATCACAAGCAGTTTCTGAAATGTTGACAGATTATCTGGAAGAAAATCCAAATGACGCGAAAACAATCGTACAAAAAGTAATTTTAGCAGCACAGGCAAGACACGCCGCAAGAAAAGCGCGTGAAATGGTTCAACGAAAAACAGTAATGTCTATCGGTGGACTGCCTGGTAAATTATCAGACTGTTCTGAAACTGACCCTGAAGCTTGTGAAATATTTTTAGTCGAGGGAGATTCTGCTGGAGGTACCGCAAAACAAGGACGTGATAGAAATTTCCAAGCAATTTTACCTTTGCGTGGAAAGATTTTAAATGTTGAAAAAGCAATGGTGCACAAAGTTTTTGAAAATGAAGAAATCAAAAACATGTTTACTGCATTAGGAGTCACTATTGGAACGGAGGAAGACAGCAAGGCTTTGAACTTGTCTAAATTGAGATACCACAAAGTAGTCATTATGTGTGATGCCGATGTAGATGGTAGTCATATTGCCACCTTGATCCTAACATTTTTCTTTAGATACATGCGCGAAATGGTTGAACAAGGCTATGTTTACATTGCAACACCGCCATTATACCTTGTGAAAAAAGGACAAAAAAGAGAATATGCCTGGGACGACGATCAGCGTGACCTGATTGTTCAAAAAATGGGCGGTTCAGCGAACATACAACGTTACAAAGGTTTGGGAGAAATGAATGCAGAACAACTATGGGACACCACCATGAATCCTGAATTCAGAACACTTAGACAGGTTGTTATTGACAGCGATGTGGAAGCCGACAGAGTTTTCTCTATGTTGATGGGAGACGAAGTACCTCCGCGTAGAGACTTCATTGAAAGAAATGCAAAATACGCAAATATCGACGCCTAAACAAGCGACGTTTTATTCAAAAAGCACACCTAGAAAGGTGTGCTTTTTTTTCTAAATTCAACCACTAAAAGAGAAGTATCAATAGAACCATTTTTCAGTGAATCCAATGGTTCAACCTTCGAAAACTACTCTACCAAATACCTCTCAATATTTTCCAGAAAGAAAGGAACAGTCAATTTTATGAAACTTGTAAAAATCACTGGCTAATAATTCCATATTCTCAGCTTTAGCTTCTTGATTTTAAATGTTTAAGAGAATTTTGTTTTATGAGAAATATCATCTTCAAAAAGACTTTTTTTCATGTATTTATTAGTAATTTTGGCACAAATTATTTCAAAACAAATTAAAATTTATACAAAATGAAAGTTACTGTTGTAGGAGCAGGTGCCGTAGGTGCGAGTTGTGCCGAGTACATTGCCATTAAAAATTTTGCAGCTGAAGTTGTAATTGTAGATATCAAAGAAAATTATGCCGAAGGGAAAGCGATGGATCTTATGCAGACTGCTTCTTTGAATGGGTTTGACACTAAAATTACAGGAAGCACGAACGACTATAGCAAAACAGCAAACAGTGATGTAGCAGTGATTACAAGTGGGATTCCTCGTAAACCAGGAATGACCCGCGAAGAATTGATCGGGATCAATGCAGGCATTGTAAAAAGTGTTTCAGAAAACATCATCAAACATTCTCCAAATGTGGTAATCATCGTTGTTAGTAATCCTATGGACACGATGACTTACTTAGCTCACAAAGCAACAGGCCTTCCAAAAAACAGAATCATTGGAATGGGAGGCGCCTTGGACAGTGCTCGTTTCAAATACAGATTGAGCGAAGCCCTTGGAGCGCCAGCTTCCGATGTTGACGGAATGGTGATTGGAGGTCATAGTGACACAGGAATGATTCCGTTGACAAGAATTGCAACTCGCAACTCTGTTCCAGTGAGTGACTTTTTATCCGACGAAAAATTAGAAGAAGTTGCCAAAGCGACCATGGTAGGAGGAGCAACACTCACAGGCATGCTAGGAACTTCTGCATGGTATGCTCCAGGTGCTGCGGTATCTGCGATGGTGCAAGCTATTGCTTGTGATTCCAAAAAAATATTCCCCTGTTCTACATTTCTTGAAGGAGAATACGGACTCAACGATATCTGTATCGGTGTCCCTGTAGTCTTGGGTACAAACGGAATCGAAAAAATCGTGGAAATCAACTTGTCCGACGCAGAACAGCACAAACTGGAAGCTAGTGCGGCAGCCGTTCACAAAACAAACGGACTCTTAGAAATCTAAGACACTACTGTTAGAATATAAGAAAACCCTTTTTAACAACGTTTTCTCTTTGAGATTTCATTCGTTTTAAAGGGCTTTTTTTTGGCTAAAAAACACTTGGCTCCAAATAAAAAAAACACTATCTTCCAGCTGTAAATTAGCCAAATAAAAGAGGCAACATATTCTCCTACAAGTATTTAAATATATGCTTCTAAAAAATTGGCTTTTCCTATTTGAAATACTATATTTGCACGTTTATAAAATTTAAGAAACAATAGAATGCAAAACAAAGGACTTATAAAACTATTCGCAATCCTTTTCGGACTGGTTAGTTTGTACCAACTTTCTTTTACTTGGTTGGCGGGTAGCGTTGAAACAGACGCAAAAGAATATGCAATAGCACATGCTGAAAAAAATGACGGAAGAGCGCTTGCTAAATTCGAAAGAGCCTACTTAGACTCAGTTGCCAATATTCCAGTTTTTGATAGTTTTGGGATAGCTTTTAGTTACAACGATATCAAAGACAAAGAAATCAATCTTGGTTTAGATTTGAAAGGAGGGATCAATGCAACCTTGCAAGTGTCGGTAAAAGATATTTTAATCGGTTTGTCGAACAAATCTAAAAACTCGGTATTCAATGAAGCCTTGACTGCTGCGTCTGCTGCACAAAAAACAAGTACAGACCCTTATTTAGATCTTTTCTTTAGAGCATTCGAAACCATTGGTGAAGGAAAAATAAAATTAAATGCACCCGATATTTTTGGAAACAAATCGCTCCGAGAAAAAATCAACTTTCAAACTTCTGACGAAGATACAAAAACAGCCATTCGTGCTGAAATCAGTGGATCTATCAACACGGCATTTGAAGTACTAAGAAGCAGAATTGACAAATTTGGGGTTACACAACCGAACATACAAAGAATTGGGAATTCTGGAAGAATTTTGATTGAATTGCCAGGAGCGAAAGACATTGAACGTGTAAAAAAACTATTACAATCTACTGCAGAATTACAATTTTGGGAAGCCTACACAAATATTGAGGTTGGCCAATACCTTTATAATGTGGCTGAAAAAACAGCAGTTATCACTGAAAATCAGATAGAGAAAGATAGCAACACTTCGGATATCGACGATTTATTGGGAGAGGTGCAAGATTCTTTACAAGCACCAAAAACGACCGTTCAGAGTTTACTGAACGTTTTTCAATTCAACCAGCCAAGAAATCAAAACGACGCCAGTTCTATTGTAGGATTTAGCAAAGTAACTGATACGGCAGCAGTCAATAAATACCTTGGATCAAAAGAAGCCAAAGCAATCTTACCCGCATCATTGAAACACGCCAAATTCTTGTGGGATGCCAAAGCCGTTGATGAAGTTATTAAATTGTACGCAATCAAAGGAAACCGAAAAGACGAAGCACCCATTCAGGGAGACGTCATTACGGATGCCAGAGATGACTTCGACCAATTAGGGAAGTCAGAGGTGAGCATGACCATGAACTCTAGAGGAACCAAGCTTTGGGCAAAAATGACTACTGAAAATGTAGGGAAATTTGTCGCCGTTGTTTTGGATGACTACGTTTACACAGCACCAAGCGTAAATACGGCCATTACGGGTGGAAGAACTTCTATCTCTGGAAATTTCACAGTCGTAGAAGCCAAAGATTTAGCAAATGTATTGAAAGCAGGAAAACTACCTGCCGCTGCACACATCATTCAATCTGAAATAGTTGGACCGTCTTTAGGTCAAGAAGCTATAGAAAGTGGAATCGAATCGTTTGTATTAGCCTTGATCTTGGTATTGGTTTGGATGCTCTTTTACTACGGGAAAGCAGGAATCTTCTCTGACATTGCCTTGGCGGTAAATATTCTTTTCATTTTTGGAATATTGTCTGCATTTGGAGCCGTCTTAACTTTACCTGGAATTGCTGGTATTGTATTGACCATTGGTATGTCTGTAGATGCCAACGTACTTATTTTCGAAAGAATCAAAGAAGAATTGGCCCGTGGAAAAGCCTTGAAAGAAGGAATTAGCGATGGTTTTAACAATGCATTGTCCTCTATTCTCGATGCAAACATCACTACCCTACTGACAGGGGTCATCTTATTCATCTTCGGAACAGGACCTGTAAAAGGATTTGCCTCTACTTTGATGATTGGTATTGCCACTTCATTGTTTACAGCAATCTTCATCACAAGACTTTTTATTGATAGCTATTCTGGAAAAGGACAAACGTTGACATTCAACACAGGTTTGACGAAGAAATGGTTTACCAACATCAATGTGAATTTTCTCGCAAAAAGAAAAGCAATGTACGCGGTCTCTGCCATCATCATCTTTGTAGGATTGGGATCTTTGTTCACAAACGGATTGAATTATGGAGTTGATTTTGTTGGAGGACGTTCTTTCGAAGTTCGTTTTGACAAAGCTGTGAGCTCTACCGAAGTAGCAGATAGCTTGAAAGAAGTTTTTGGTAGTTCTCCAGAGGTAAAAACATACGGATCTAACAACAGCTTAAAAATAACTACAAAATATAAAATCGAACAAGAAGGGCAACGTATTGATGAAGAAGTTCAAACAGCTCTATTCAACGGTGTAAAATCCTTTTTACCAGAAGGAACAACCTTGGAAGATTTCAACGGTGGTTTTGACGGACAACAAGTAGGTATTTTCAGTGCTATCAAAGTAGAACCAACGATTGCAGATGACATCAAAACAGCGGCACAATGGGCGATCATTGGCTCCTTATTGATTGTTTTCCTTTACATCTTATTGCGATTTAAAAAATGGCAATACAGTTTGGGAGCAGTTGCTGCTGTCTTCCACGATGTATTGATTGTATTGTCTATATTCTCGATCTCATACAAAATCATGCCTTTTGACATGGAAATTGGGCAATCCTTTATCGCAGCAATCTTAACCGTTGTCGGATATAGTTTGAATGATACTGTAGTGATTTTTGACAGAATTCGTGAATTTACGAAGTTACATGGGAAATGGGCTTACAAAGATGTTGTCAACAAAGCATTGAGCAGTACTTTAGGAAGAACTATCAACACCTCTTTGACAACCTTGATCGTATTGCTTGCCATTTTTACATTTGGTGGAAATTCCATCAGAGGATTTATGTTTGCTTTGATCGTGGGTGTCCTTGTAGGTACGTATTCCTCTTTGTTCATCGCATCGCCAATTATGTACGATACGTCTGAAAAATCAGAAAATAATAAAAAATAAAAAACGCATGAATTTGCGCTCAAAACCGTCCCCAAAATAATTTGAGGACGGTTTTGTGTTCTTTTTTACAAAGAAAAAAATGAGTAAAATTCGAATTCACGACCAGCAATTTGCCCCTTATTACAGCAAAGAAAAGATTGCTGACGCAGTGAGTTTGTTAGCAAAAAAACTCAAGGCAGATTTAAAAAATGAAATCCCTTTATTTTTACCGATACTAAACGGATCTTTTATTTTTGCCGCAGATTTTTTAAGAGCTTTTGACGGACCTTGTGATGTTAGTTTTATAAAACTAGCCTCGTATCAAAACACGAAATCGTCTGGAACCGTACAAGAGCTAATCGGTCTGAATGACGATATAGACGGAAGAACCGTCGTTATTTTAGAGGACATCATAGACACGGGAACCACACTCCAAAAGATATATGATTTACTCAAAGAGAAACCTATCAAACAACTAAAGGTTGCTACTCTTTTTTTCAAACCAGATGTTTTTAAGAAAGAATTGCACTTGGATTATGTCGGGTTTCCGATTCCTGACGAATTTATTGTTGGGTATGGATTGGATTACAATGGATTGGGAAGAAACCTCCCCCGTATTTATAAATTAGTAAATTGAAAAAATGAAAAATATTGTGTTATTTGGCCCTCCTGGGGCAGGGAAAGGAACCCAAGCAGAAGTACTCAAAGACAAATACAATTTGGTACATATTTCAACTGGAGATGTTTTCCGTTTCAATATAAAAAACAAAACTGAGTTGGGATTACTCGCAAAGTCTTACATCGATAATGGAAACCTGGTACCTGATGCAGTAACGATTGATATGTTGGAAGCAGAAGTTGACAAAAATCCTACAGCCCAAGGTTTTATCTTTGATGGATTTCCGAGAACAGAATCGCAAGCCGCGTCATTGGATGCATTTTTAGCAAAAAAAGTAGCGACCATCAATGCAATGATTGCTTTGGAAGTAGAAGAAGATGTTTTAGTAACACGTTTGCTAGAAAGAGGGAAAGTTTCCGGTCGTGCCGATGATCAAGACGAGTCGAAAATCAGAAATCGTTTCAACGAATACAATACAAAAACAGCGATTGTTAAAGACTATTACGAGCAACAAAACAAATATTACGGCATCAATGGAGTAGGTTCTATTTCAGACATCACAGGGCTTATCTCTGAGGTGGTTGATTCTCTGTAATTATTTGCGACCAAAAAATAATTGTAGCCACCGCCTAATTGCCTGCTAAAAGGAAACCACATGACTGAAGGAAATTTTATTGATTATATCAAAATTTTCGCTTCCTCTGGAAAAGGAGGTGGCGGATCGACGCATTTGCACCGCGAAAAATTCATTACCAAAGGAGGACCTGATGGTGGTGATGGTGGTCGTGGAGGACATGTCATCGTACAAGGAGACAAAGGAATGTGGACTTTACATCATCTGCGTTTTTTAAAACATACGCGCGCAGAGGAAGGCGGACATGGAAGTAAAAGTCGAAGTACGGGCAAAGACGGGGAAGACAAATACATTCCTGTCCCTTTAGGCACGATTGTCAGAGATGCCGACACTCAAGAAATTCTTTTTGAAATCACCGAACACGAACAAGAAATCATCTTAGTGGAAGGAGGAAAAGGTGGATTGGGCAACTGGAATTTCAAATCTTCTACCAATCAAACACCACGCTATGCGCAACCAGGAATGGACGGTGTTGATGGATGGTTCCAAATGGAACTGAAAATTTTGGCAGATGTAGGATTGGTAGGTTTCCCCAATGCTGGAAAATCAACTTTACTCGCATCTATTACAGCTGCAAAACCAAAAATTGCAGATTACGCTTTTACCACACTCAAACCCAACTTAGGAATTGTAGAATATCGAAATCACCAAAGTTTTGTCATGGCAGATATTCCGGGAATCATTGAAGGAGCTTCTGAGGGAAAGGGGCTCGGTCATCGATTTTTGAGACATATTGAACGGAATTCGGCCCTACTTTTCTTAATTCCTGCCGATTCGGACGATATCAATTCTGAATACACTATTTTATTAAACGAATTGAAAAAGCACAATCCAGAATTATTAGACAAAGAACGTTTTTTAGCAATTTCAAAATGTGACATGTTAGACGAAGAACTCAAAGATGAAATCGCAAAAGAATTGCCGAAAGGAATTCCAAGCATGTTCATTTCCTCTGTTGCACAAATTGGACTGACAACTCTGAAAGATGAAATCTGGAAACTATTGCACTAACCCTTCTTTTTTATAGTTCGCTACTCGATTTTAACCACGATGGGGATTTCATAAATAGTAGCCACTGGAATGCCTCTTTTCAAGGCTGGAAAAACGGTTGGTAAACTCTCTATACTTTGCGCTATCAAACTGTCTAAAACGGGAAGCATTTCCTTCACTGTTTTAGAGGAGGTAATTCGGATCAATTCAGACCTACCCTCTTTGGTTATTTTTAAATGCACTTGCACCACTTCGTCGATACTCTCACTCACGGTAAAAGTATGGGCTAACAATGAAGAGGTAAGATGTATGTAAAGCTTATTTGTAAAACATCGATTTTTACGAGCAATCGCTATCACAGTATCACAGGCCTTAAAAGAAGGAAAAACATCTACATGCTGCAGATCAATGATCGTATCCATCGCATGAGACACGGAATCTACTTTCAAGCTCTTTGAAATAAATTCACAAGAAATGCTCCAAAAGAACAAAACACAAAGAAAAAAAACACGAACCAACATAAGGGAAAATTGTACACAGTGAAAATACGATAATTATTGCAATCAGAAAACACAGCACACAAATGGATACAAGTCCAAAAGCACCTGCCTTTCTAACTCAAAAAAATACTGTACATTGCAATAAAAAAATGGATTATCTACTCTTACTTTTAGGACTCTTTTTGATTATTTTAGGTATTATTGGTGCTTTCTTGCCCATACTCCCTGGTCCTCCCACAGGGTGGCTCGGCTTGTTGCTTTTGCAATTGACAGACAAAATCCCAACCGACTGGAAATTCTTATGGATTACACTTGCTGTTGCGATGGCAATTACCTTATTAGACTTCGTGATACCAATTCTAGGTGCAAAAAGTTTAGGGGGGTCGAAAAAAGGAATTTGGGGCGCCACCATTGGATTGTTTGTGGGGCTATTTTTTGGACCTCTTGGTCTTGTTTTTGGCCCACTCATTGGTGCTTTTTCTGGAGAATTGATGCACAACCCAACAAATAAAAAAATAGCTTTCAAAGCAGCATTTGGATCGTTCGTGGGATTTTTGTTTTCTACAGGAATTAAATTCACCACATGCCTTGTTTTTTTAATGTATTTCATCGAAAATTTATGGCAACACAAAGACGCTTTTTTTTAAAATAAGCGCAAAAAAAAGCAACCCGTTAAGGGAAGCTTTCCACTGGTTTCAACAAAAACCATGACACTTTTGAAAAAAGTGCCAAAACAACACGTCTCGCATTTTAGATGCGAAGTACAAATATACAGGAATTTTTAAAGACTCTTAAAAAATTCACTTTTTATTTTAAGTATGCCATTCATTAAGTATCTTTGCGCGCAAACCATTTCATCTTTAAAATACACCATCACATGCAATTATCAGAACAAGAAATTGTACGAAGAGAATCTCTTCAAAAGTTACGTGAATTAGGGATCAACCCTTACCCTGCTGAAGAATTTAAAAAAACGGCCACTGTGAAAGAAATCCTAGAGAAATTTGATAATTTTAATGGGAAAAGCGTCGTGATTGCAGGACGATTGATGAGTCGAAGATTGATGGGAAAAGCTTCATTTTCTGAACTAAAAGACAGTTCAGGACGTATGCAAATTTATATCAATCGTGATGAAATAGCTCCTACTGAAGACAAAACACTTTACAACACTGTCTATAAAAAACTTTTAGATATTGGAGATATCATTGGTGTGGAAGGAGAGGTTTTTAAGACCCAAGTTGGTGAGCCTTCTATCCTCGTGAAAAAACTAACACTACTTACCAAGTCTTTGCGACCATTGCCGGTTGTGAAAACAGATGCAGATGGAAAGGTATACGATGCCTTTAGTGACCCTGAATTGAGATACAGGCAACGCTATGTCGATTTGATTGTGAACGACTCGGTAAAAGACACTTTTATCAAAAGAACCAAAATCACTAATTCCATCCGTCAGTTTTTCAACGAACGTGATTATTTAGAAGTAGAAACACCAGTATTGCAACCGATCCCTGGTGGGGCCTCTGCAAGGCCATTTGCTACACATCACAATGCATTAGACATTCCTCTTTACTTGCGAATCGCCAATGAATTGTACCTAAAAAGACTGATTGTCGGAGGATTTGACGCCGTCTATGAGTTCGCCAAAGATTTTAGAAATGAGGGAATGGACAGAACGCATAATCCTGAATTTACGGTAATGGAACTGTACGTTGCGTACAAAGATTACCATTGGATGATGGAGATGACAGAACAACTATTGGAAAAAGTAGCTCTGGATTCAAACGGTACTTCTGAAGTCCTTGTTGGAAAAAATAAAATTGAATTCAAAGCGCCATATCCGAGAGTTCCAATTCTAGAAGCAATTAAAATTCATACTGGATACGATGTTGCAGGAATGAACGAAAACCAACTGAAAGACGTCTGTCGTAAAGTAGGTATTGAAGTAGACGATAGTATGGGCGTTGGTAAATTGATTGACGAATTGTTTGGTGAAAAGTGTGAACACCACTACATACAGCCTACATTCATTACAGACTACCCGAAGGAAATGAGTCCGTTAACCAAAGAGCACAGGACGGACAAGGCATTGACAGAACGCTTTGAATTGATGGTCAATGGAAAAGAGTTGGCCAATGCTTATTCTGAATTGAACGACCCTATTGACCAAAAAGAACGTTTTGAAGAGCAATTGAAATTGTCTGAAAAAGGAGATGACGAAGCCATGTTTATCGATCATGATTTTGTGCGATCTTTGGAATACGGTATGCCTCCAACCTCTGGTATCGGTATTGGAATTGACCGACTCGTAATGTTAATGACCAACAATAGTTCCATCCAAGAGGTTTTGTTCTTCCCACAAATGAGACCCGAGAAAAAAGCTCCTGCGATCGAACTGAATGAGGAAGAAAAAAACATCCTATCTCTTCTTCAAAAAGAAGAAACCATTGAATTGGCTGTGTTAAAGTCTCTCTCTGGATTGAGCAATAAAAAATGGGACAAAACTATCAAAACATTGACTAAAAACAACTTGGCAAATGTTTCGAAAGTTGATGATAAACTCATTGTTGAAATTGCTTAGCTTGTAACGACATGAGATGTTTCTATAACAATTCTCAAAAAATAATGTTTATAATTAACATATATTAATAAAAAACACATAACGACAAAAAAAATCACAAAATTCATTCTGGAACGTTTTTTTTGTTTAAATTTGAAGTAGTTGGTGTTTCACACCAATTTCTTTTTCATAGCAATTTTCCCACTCTATTTATAGAGTGGGTTTTTTTTGGTCAATATGAACGTACTTTTAGCAATGCTCGCGTTGGCAACTTTCAGAATAGATCGTATTTTTGAATAGCAAGCTTCTGGCGATAAAATTCTTAAAAATTCATCTCTATTGCGGCCCTAAGCATGCTTATGCTTCGAATTGGGATTCCTCTATTGTTTTAAAAAAAATACTGAAAGGTCTATTTCATAAAAACGAATATTCAAAAATCAATACAAGCAGAGTGATTTTTACTTTACTCTTAATTCTTGGTCAATACGAACGGTATTTGAACTCAGATCATTCAACTCTTTTAATTCTTGAACTGAAAGTTTGTATTTTTTAGAAATCGAATACAGTGTATCTCCTTTTCTAACACGATAAATTTTTACTTTCCCTTTCGTGGCTTCCTTTATTTTTTTTCTCAGGACAATCTTATCGAAATTATATAAACGATAGGTTTCTATCAAATGAATTAATTTTTTTGGATATTTCTTATCGGTGGCGTAGCCTGCTTTTTTCAATCCTTTAGCCCAACCCTTGTAGTCGTGTTTTTTTAGTTTGAACAAGAAATCATAGCGATCCCTAGTCTTTAAGAATTTGGAATGATCCTTGTAAGATTGTGCAACCTCCTTGTACTTTCGAAAGCACTCTTGTTTTTTATCATCGTCGTGACGCACGGACTTTCCATTCCAGCCTTTGTGACATTTCACTCCGAAATGGTTGTTTGATTTCAATGCCAACTGACTAACACCATTGCCCGACTCCAAAATCCCTTGTGCCAAAGTAATACTTGCGGGGATTTTATTTTTTTTCATTTCATACATAGCCGTCTCTGCGTATTTACTGATATAGGCTATGGTACGGATATTCAAGCGGGACTTCTTTTTAAGCAACTTGGCAACTTCTCTTTTTACTTTTTTGTCTTTTGGAGTCTCGATGACAACTTTCGGCACCGGAATTCGTTTGGTTGCTTTTCTACTAGATCCACAGCTTGTGAGTGACAGGAGAAAAAAAAGTGTGCCTATGATAAAATAGCTCTGACAACAGATCTTTCTTTTGAAAATGTGGATTTGCTTGTTCATTTTTATAATTTATACTTCGATTAGGGGGAGTCCTTTTTTTTGCAACAAGATATTCATTCCTAAAATTCCTTGCAAACCTCCTGTATGAATTGCCAAAATTTTTGAGTTTTTAGGAAAAAAATCTTTTTGAATTAAATCCAATACCCCAAACATCATTTTCCCTGTATAAATAGGGTCCAAAGGAATGCTTGTTTCTTTTTTAAATGTATTTACAAAGCCTATCAAATCTTTTGTCATTTTTCCGTACCCTCCGAAATGATATTCATGATTCAGTTCCCAATTTGTTTTTGTTACTTTGTTTTTTTTAATTTCGTCTTTCAAAAATGTTCCTTTGAGCGCGGGGAATCCTATTACTTTTTGCTGCGGTGTCGAGGCGTTTATAATTCCTGAAATCGTTCCTCCTGTTCCCACAGCTGCACAAACAAAATCAAACACGCTGGTTTCCTTGTCTAGGATTTCTTCACAGCCTTTTACTGCCCATTCGTTGGTTCCTCCCTCAGGCAACAAATATGCATCAGGATGCAATGCTTGCAATTCTTTAAAAAAAGCTGCTGTTTCTTTTTTCTTGTATTCAGAACGGGAGATAAAATGGAGCTGCATTCCAAATTTGGCAGCTGCATTCAATGTTGGATTTGAAGCTAGAGTTGCTGGCAAATCATCGGCCAACTCTTCTCCTCGAATGATTCCAATCGTTTCAAAATTAAATTCAGATCCAGCTCCCGCTGTTGCCAAAATGTGGTTGGAATAAGCTCCTCCAAAAGTGATCAATTTTTTCTTGTTCAACTTTCGAGCATTCTGCAAGTTGTAATACAATTTTCGGTATTTGTTTCCTGAAATTACGGGGTGTAACAGGTCTTCTCTTTTCACAAATAAAGAAACCTTTTTCTTTTTAAAAATGGGGAGTATCACTTCGGTCGTCGCAGTTCGCAATTCCATTGCTACATCTATTTTTTACTTTTGAGCTTTCGCAAAACTACTTCTCTCTGCAATCAGGCAAAAGTATTTAGTTGCTCGTCCAAAGACTCCCAGTCATCCATTAAGGCATCCAAAGCATCTTTTTTCGCTTGGTAACTTTTAAAAAACTCAGGGTTTTCAGAAACTGTTTTATAATCATCTGCCAATGCAGCATCCATCTCCAACACTTCTTTTTCAGTAGACGCAATCGTTCGCTCCACTTTGCTAAGCTTATTTTTCAATTGTTTGAGCTCTTTTTCTTCTTGACGGCTTAACTTATAAGCTTCTTTTTTAGATTCTTTGACCACTTCCACTTTCGTTTTTTTCTCAGCTTCACGCAAATTCTCTAATTTGTGTTCTTCCAAAAAGTAATCAATATCTCCTAAATATTCTTTGATCTCACGATCTTTAAATCCAAAAACTTTTTGTGTCAAACCTTGTAAAAAATCCCGGTCGTGTGACACCAATATCAAAGTTCCTTCGAATTGTTGCAAGGCCTGCTTTAATACATTTTTAGAAACAATGTCGAGATGATTTGTAGGCTCATCCATGATCAATACATTGAATGGGGTCAATAACATTTTACAAATTGCCAAACGGTTTCTCTCACCACCAGACAATACCTTTACTTTTTTATCCACATCATCGCCTCCAAACAAAAAGGATCCCAACATATCTCTTACACGCATACGGTTGGTATCATTGGCTGCATCTTCCATGGTTTCTAAGAGCGTTTTCTCTCCGTCTAAATACTCCGCTTGATTTTGAGCGAAATACCCAATTTCCACATTGTGCCCCAGTGCAATGGTACCGTCGTATTCAATTTCACTGACCATCATTTTTGCCAAAGTTGATTTTCCTTGCCCATTTTGTCCTACAAACGCGATTTTAGATCCGCGATCAATCATAAAATTCACCTTGTCCAGCACGCGTTTCTCTCCGTAACTTTTGGAAAGGTTTTTAGTTTCTACCACCACTTTTCCTGGCTGTTTCGATACAGGAAATTTCACATTCATCACCGCATTGTCTTCGACATCTACTTCAATGCGTTCTACTTTATTTAGCTGTTTGATTAAAGATTGTGCCATAGAAGCTTTGTTGGCTTTTGCCCTAAATTTCTCAATCAACTGTTCTTTTGCTTTGATTTCTTTTTCCTGATTTTTTTGAGATTGCAATTGTTTTTCACGAATTTCTTCACGCAAAACCAAGTACTGAGAATACGGTTTTTTGTAATCGTATATTTTTCCTAAGGAAATTTCAATGGTGCGATTTGTCACATTGTCCAGAAACATTTTATCGTGCGAAACCAAAACAATCGCTCCTGCATAGGATTTTAAAAAGTTTTCCAACCAAATAATCGATTCGATATCCAAATGATTGGTGGGCTCATCCAATAATAAAATATCATTCTTTTGAAGTAATAATTTTGCCAGCTCTATTCGCATACGCCAACCGCCTGAAAAAGTATCCGTTAACTTGTCGAAATCTTCTCTTTGAAAACCGAGTCCTTGGAGTATTTTTTCAGTATCTCCCTGATAATTGTATCCTCCTAGCAATTCATAACGAGTAGAAACCTCGTCCAAATCATGAATCAATTGAGTATAATACTCACTTTCGTAATCGGTTCTTGTTGCCAACTCATTATTAATTTTTGACAACCTACCTTCGAGCTCTACAATTTCTTCAAAAGCTTGATAGGCCTCTTCTAAAATCGTTCTTCCTGCAACAAAATCAATATCCTGGCGAAGAAATCCAATACGAATTCCTTTTTCAAGTGCCAATGTTCCCCCATCATTCTCAATGTCTCCAGAAATCACTTTTAAGAGGGTAGATTTTCCTGCACCATTTTTACCAACAAGACCGACTCTATTCCCTTTTTCTAATTTGAATGTTATTTCTGAAAAAAGATCTTCTCCACTAAAGGAAACCGTTAAATTGTGTATGTTCAACATTGGATATCATATTCGTATATCATGCAAAACTATCATTATTTTTAGACTTAATGTCTTTTTTTTTAATCAAAAGTAGATCGTGATGCCATCTCAAATATCAAGACATTCTTCTTTTTAAGTACACCTCACAATTGTTCAATCCTTTGTGTCCGTCATGTTAAAAAAATATTTTTTGAACAAAGTCACCGTATAGAAGACTCCTAATTTTTTAGGGCTTTTTTGACCAAAACTATCTTATTGTTTTTAAAAAAGACAACTGAATACAATCCTTCGGAAAGGTTAAAAAGGTCAATAATTTTGTCGCTGTTGTTTTTTGAAACAATCTTTTGTCCTAATTGATTGAACAGCGAATAGCTATCGTAAAGTTTCGGGGCACTCTCAACAATAATTAGCTGATTCTGTGTTGGATTTGGTAGTAAGTTGATAAAATTGTCATTTGAGTTAAAATCTTCAGTCCAAAGATTGGACAATTCTTCAATACTTATATTGGCGAATAAAACTTCTTCATCTCTTAAATCTTCCGCTGAGTTCAGACTTCTATATATGCCCCATTTTGGCCTTATAAAATCTGCATTTTCCCTCCAATTAATTATATTTTGATTGGAATAATTAAACAAATCCACCCCGTCATCAACTCTGCTGATTTCTATTGTATAGCTCCCCATATTGCCATATGTAATTGTTTCTTCAACTTCCAACCACACCCCTTTGAATGGTGCTAAATCGGTCTGTTGTAGTGTGATTTGGGATTCGGTTTCAGCGTATCTTAATTCCAGTCTATCCGGTGTAGATTTTCTCAAGGTTATTGTATACATTGGCATACTTGATAAAGAACCTCCAACAGCTTTCAATTGGTGAACATGGGTAAAGCTTGGTGATACTTGGAAATCTGCATCTAACTTAAATTTCCATTTGTATCGAACTGTTTCATTTTCTACGCCCTTTAAATTGTCTGGAGATTTATCATACGTTTTGATTTCATTTCGCTGCCTGTCAAATTTTAGACATCTATCATTATCGGGCGAGGTATGAATAAAAAAACGAAATACATGGGTATTTAATTCGGCATCAAAAACCTCGTCAATATGTCTTCCAAAATCCAAATGATTGCAGTCTGGGGCTTCCACAGGGCTGTAATTCGGTGCGAGCACTGCTGTAATTTCTTCATAGGTATTCCCTGCTCCATTCGCATCTAAGGTTACTTGAGCAAGCCCTAGATAAGCATTCAGCAATAGGAATATTGAAATGTATTTTTTCATGATGTCAAAATTTACTCGCTTTTTACACAACTAGGATAAATATACACTAGAAAAGGCAAATTTTTAGAATCCAATATTCGATTCTTAAATTCTTACCAATCGTATCGCTCTATATGAAAACAAAAAAACCAGAAAATAGATACTCGAAGGATTTCTGTTTCATTCAAACTCTTCAATTCATGAAAGCGTATTCCATACCGCCGGCAGCGTTTGGCATACCGAGGATTTGGGCACTTTCTTCTCTTATCTTACAGATTTTATAATATTCATCGCATTCTTTACAGTCGCTTCCAGAGTTTTAAAATCTTTCGTTGCCAAAATTTCTTTCGAAATCAATTGAGATCCCATCCCAACACAAGTGACACCTGCATCAAACCAACCTTTCAAATTCTCCAATGTTGGAGAAACTCCACCTGTTGGCATGATAGATGTCCAAGGCTGTGGTCCTTTGATTCCTTTTACAAAATTAGGCCCGTAAATTCCACCTGGAAATAGTTTGACTACTTCACAACCCAATTCTTCTGCTTTTGTAATTTCTGTTAAAGAACCACAACCAGGAGACCATAATACTTTTCTTCTATTACAAACCACTGCTATATCTTCTCTCAATACTGGTGTTACAATGAAATTTGCTCCCAACTGCATGTATAATGATGCCGCCGCTGCATCCGTTACAGACCCCACTCCTAAAATCATCCCTGGCAATTCTGCAATTGCATATTTCACTAACTCCTCAAAGACATTGTGAGCAAAATCTCCACGAGCTGTAAACTCAAGTAATCTGGCGCCTCCTTGATAACAAGCTTTTAATACTTGTTTTCCTAATTCAACATCACTGTTAAAAAACAAGGGAACTAACCCTGTCTCTTTCATTACTTCTGCTACTTCTATTCTTGTGTATTGTGCCATTGTGTTTTTTTTAATTGATTTCTAATATTCTTTTTAATTCAAAATCCTCTGGATTTGGTAAGTACTCTTTTGCTTTCTCTAAATCTTTGTTTTTGATACAAATCAAATTGTTCATAAAGAGTTGTGCCATGTCTGAATGAATATCCACCACTCTTGGTGTAATTTTCCCGTTTTCATCTTTGAAGTCTTCCAGGTAAAGCGGAGAAATGTCTCCGTTTGAGTCAGCACTTACAATACAACCAGATAAACCTTGGTCAAATAATTTCTTCACGCCAACAGCCAATAAAGAACACAATGTCATATCAAAAGCTATGGGATCGCAGCATCTCAATTCATATCCGATTTCTACTGGACGTGACTTTATTTCTATTCCGATTTCTTTCAACTTCAACTGTAATAGCTGATTGAAGATATGAGATTTGCTGACATTCCCTAGTTCCGGATGACCGTGCGCATCGTAGGTGAAATCAACCCCTGAATTTTGAATTTCCTCAATATCCAGATAATGAAACACACCTTCGCTAATAATGACCGTTCCATACTCCAGACCTCTTATTTTACTTTTCACAATTGAGGAAATAATCATTTTCATTATCTTGTTCAATGTAATTTTAGTGTTGTAAAACATTTCTGGAATTACGATCATTGGAAACTGACATGCAGATCCAATTCCTAGAGCCAAATGCCCTGCAGTTCTACCCATTACAGAAGTGACAAACCAACTCTGACTGGTTCTTGCGTCTTCATAGACCGTATTTCCAATTCGAACACCCTCTGCTTTTGCCGTATGAAAGCCAAACGTTGGATTTCTGTCTGGCAAAGGCAAATCGTTGTCAATTGTTTTGGGTACATGAACATGTTGTACTTCTACCTTTTGAGTTTTTAAATACTCCACTATTCTTAAGGCAGTCGACGCGGTGTCATCTCCACCGATCGTTACCAATAATTTGACATTGTTCCGAACGAAAAAATCAGCATTAAAATCCGAATCTTTCGGTTTGTACCTACTCATGATAATCGCAGAACCACCCCTACTAAAAATCTGGTCTGCATCTTCAAAATTAAAAGATTTGACCTGAGGATCCTTGGAGAATAGACCTTGATAACCATGATGTACTCCCAATACATCAAAATCATCTTTGATAAACGTTTTTACCAAAGTACTGATCACTGTATTTATTCCAGGCGCGGGACCTCCTCCACAAACAATTGCAACTGATTTATTCAAATTAAGAATGATTTACATTACTGAATTAATTTTAACGTGCTACTCTACCAGAAGCATCGCCACCCATCAATTTTTCAACTTCATCAACTGTTACAAGGTTCGCATCCCCTTTAATTGTATGTTTCAAGCAAGAAGCAGCTACTGCAAAGTCCAAAGCATTTTGATCATCCTCAGGATATTTTAACAATCCGTAGATCAATCCACCCATGAATGAATCTCCACCACCAACTCTATCTACGATATCTGTAATTTGATATTGACGTGTTTCATACATTTTAGACCCGTCATACAAAACACCAGCCCATGTATTATGCGAAGCGGAAATAGAACCTCTTAAAGTCGTAATTACTTTTTTCGCTCTTGGGAATTTTTTCATCATTTGTTTACAAACCGAAAGAAAAGCTTCTGCTTTTACATCATGACCATGTTTGTGAACATCCAAACCTTCTGGATGGATACCAAAATGCTTTTCTGCATCTTCCTCATTTCCAAGAATTACATCACAATAGGAAGTAAGTTCCGTCATAATTGCTTCTCTATCTCCTCCATAATTCCAAAGTTTTGCTCTGTAGTTCAAGTCTGTAGAAATTGTAATTCCTTTTGCACTTGCTGCTTTTACGGCTTCTAAACATACATCTGCTGCACCTTGAGAAATTGCTGGTGTGATACCCGTCCAATGAAACCACTCGACACCTTCAAACACGGCATCCCAATCAATCATTCCCGATTCTATCTCTGCAATAGCCGAATGCGCTCTATCATAGACTACTTTCGAACCTCTACTTACCGCCCCTGTTTCTAAGAAGTAGATTCCCAATCGATCCCCTCCGTACACAATTTTATCAACTCCAACACCTCTTTTACGCATTTCCATCATTGCACATGCTCCGATATCATTTTGCGGCAAACGCGTTACAAAATCTACATCAACTCCATAATTTGCAAGTGAAACAGCTACATTGGATTCACCACCTCCATAGATCGCATCAAAACTGTTCGCTTGTGAAAATCTTAAAAAACCTTGTGGAGCCAATCTTAACATGATTTCTCCAAATGTTACTACTTTACCCATTTGTGTTACTATTTAATTTAATTTTTTATTTTTGCTTAAACGTTTAACCTAGCTCTCAAAAATAAATCAAAACTCATAAAATAAATATTTGTTTTGATTCTGAACGTTAAAGAGATATCTTTGCTTAAACGTTTGAACAAATATAATTAAAAATTGACAAAAAAAAAGAAAATTACCATAAAAGATATCGCGAATGTTTTGAACATTTCGGCGGCAGCTGTATCCAAGGCTTTGCATGACGATTCTAGGATTAGTGATAAAACTAAAAAAGCAGTCAAAGAAGTTGCAAAAAAATTAAACTACCAACCCAACCACCTCGCTAGTGCCCTTCGTAACGGAAAAAGTAATTTGGTAGGTGTAATTGTCCCGAGAACAAATAGCAACTTTTTTTCATCGGTTATTGAAAACATCGAAGATGTACTGAATAAAAAAGGTTACAATATTATCATTACGCAGTCCAACGAGTCTTACAAAAAAGAATGCAACAATATAGACGCACTATTGTTTACGCAAGTGGACGGAATTATAGCTTCCATGGCAAATGAAACTACCAACCTAGCATATTACGAAAAGATCAAGGCCAGAGGAATTCCTTTGATTTTATTTGATCGTGGAGAAAATGATTTGAATGTTGATTATATCGGAATTGATGATTATCAAAGCAGCCATGTCATCGTAGATCATCTTGTGAACCAAGGATGTAAAAGAATTGCTCACATAAGTGGTTTCAAACACACACGAATCTTTAACAATCGTATAAAAGGTTATGTTGATGCTATAGAAAAACATACTTTACCCATAGAGAATGATCTTTTGATAGAAAGCAGTCTCACCATTGAGGATGGTAGAAAGAAAATGCTGCAACTGTTGTCTTTAAAGCAAAGACCCGACGCGGTTTATGTAGCAGGAGATTATGCTGCATTGGGTGCTTTGCAAGTTTTGAATGAGCAAAACATCAAAGTTCCAGAAGAAATTGCTTTGGTAGGATTTGGAAATGAACCTTTTACAAACATGGTCACACCGAAAATATCTAGTATCAAACAGCACAGTAAAGAAATGGGAAAACTGGCTGCAAGGACTTTTTTAGAACTCGTAAAAAAAGAAAACGTTTCTCAATCTTTGCAAAAACAAATATTAAATGCGCAACTGATTGTAAGAGAATCCTCCAAAAAATAAGCGCTTTGAATACATCCAAAGCGCTTTGTATATCATTGGTAAAAATCTATTAAATTCCTAGTGCTTGCCCCCCACCAATTTGAATTGTTTCGGCTGTAATAAATGCAGCATCCTCGCTTGCAAGAAAAGAAACAACTGAAGCTACTTCTTCCGGTTGACCAAGTCTTCCTAGCATGATATTATTTTTCCAAGAAGCAAATACTTCTGGCTTTGTAGATTTAATTTGCGCGTGAAAAGGCGTATCTATCGTTCCTGGTGATACTGCATTCACTCGAATACCATATTCAGCCAAATCTTTCGCCAAGGCTCTCGTTATTGCATGCACACCTGCTTTGGAAGTTCCATAGATTCCTGCTCCTGGACCACCTGCGTTCCATCCAGCATTTGATGTATAATTAATGATCGTAGCATTTTCACCTTTCTTCAAATAAGGTATCGCTGCTCTTGATGCAAAAAATGTTGAATCAAGATTCAAGGCCATCACAAATCTATAAAATTCAGTCGTCATTTCTTCGAATCTAGATCTACCACCTAGACCACCTGCATTGTTGACAAGTACGTCAATTTTACCGTATTTTTCTCCAATCTTAGTAATGTTCGTTGTCACCTCGTCTTCGTTGGTTACATCGAAACCATAGTATTCTGCTGTGATTCCTTCTGCTGTTAATTCTTCAACTTTTTTGACTCCCGCGGCGTCTTCAATACCATTCAAAACGACCGTATATCCGTCTTTTCCCAGTCTTTTAGCAACTTGAAATCCGATTCCTCCTGTTGCTCCCGTAATTACGGCTAGTTTTCCTTCAATTTTACTCATATTATTTATTTTTTATTATGAAATACTGTTTTCTTAATTTTATTCGCTAATTACTTGTTTGATGTTTTTAATCAATAATAAAACCGCTAATACAGCTAAAACGACCGAGATCGTAATAGCCACAAATGCTGGGGTGTAAGAACCACCTTCTGTAATTCGTCCTATAAATTTATTCAT
>ERZ1046568.62-NODE-62-length-91603-cov-6.862859_pt1 | contig 91603 bp, 75 predicted proteins | sample MGYA00383092_ERZ1046568 | MGnify/ENA primary metagenome ERZ1046568 (study PRJEB29581, sample SAMEA5548362) | metagenome | biome: marine; feature: coastal; material: water | depth 1 m | study: Short-term variability in the microbial, nano- and picoplankton dynamics... | reverse complement strand
ATTTATAAAAAAGGTTGGGGCGCAATGCATTGCGCCCCAACCTTTTTTATAAATTCTATCAGATCTTAAACAATACTAATTTCTTTCTTTGTGAATGAAATACGTTTTCAAATCTTCAATCTATGTTAACCAGCAACGAACCAACTTGAAACTTCCAAACTGTCAGTTCTGAAAGAACAACTCACAACTAAATTTTAATCTTCCCGATTAAAATTTAAAAGTAAATCCACCCATCACTTGGAAGCCCATCACAGGATAATTATTCCATCGCTTGTATCGTTGAGCAGCAAGATTGTTCATCTGAAAGAAAGCTGAGATCCGGTTGTTGTACAAATATTCCAATCCAAGATTAGCATCGGCCAAATAACCTAGAGAAAGTGCGTATTGTCCGTTTTCTAGCTTCGTGTCAACACCATCTTCATACACCAAAGCCTTTCTGCCGCCTTGCAAGTTTACATCTACCTGAGCGATTAATTTGTCGAAGAGATTGTATTTTCCACGAACGGTAAATTCAGTCGATGGTCGGTTCCACGCGTAGGAATTGTTTAGCAATTGATACGAATTGTATTTTCCAATCACATCGATTCTCAATTTTTCACGCAATTGGAAATACATGGACCCTTCGACTGTCGCAACATTCGCTGTATCGTACCCAAGGTAGAATTGATTCTGACGCGCATGCAGCGTATCCGTTAAGTAGAAAGATAAATTCTTGATATGTGCGAAGCTTGCACCAATATTAAATCCAATTCTTCTTGAAATCGTTCCTTTGAAACCCCCGTACAAGTCGATAGCCTTGTGTTCGTTTCGAATCTCGATATTCGGTAAAATGAATTCGTTTTCGCTCGTAAAATTTCGGAAAGATTGTTGAGTCAGTCCACCTTTGATACCCACATACGGAATGAAAATATCATTGAAAAGCGAATATCTCGCCTCAATCAAAGGAAAAATGTAAGCTTTCGTTTTGTCGGCTGCATCTATCGTTAAGTCCAATCCAACACTCGCTTTCAAACGATTGTCATAGGCAAAAGTCGTGATTCGCGGTTTCAAACTGATGACAGTATTGTCGCGCACCAATCCGGAATCGATGGGTGTCAAGGTCTTTAAATCTTCGCCATACTTGTAGCCGTTGTAGCTAATCGATAAATCGGCAGAATAAATCTCTTTGCCCATTTTGTACCATGCGCCACCGTCTATTGCGAAATAGTTTTCTCTTGCTCTCCAGTTTTTGAGCGAGTCAGCATCGCCCAATTTTCGACTCATGAAGTTATTGTAGGTCAATCCCACTTTGAAATTTAGATTGGTCGTATCTTTTCTTTCACGAAGAAAATCGAAATGGAAACCAACATCGTTGTATCGTTGACGAATACTGTCTTTGCCTATGGTGTCGTTTTTAAATCCATAATAATGCAAGCCTTGCGAACCATAATGAAAATTCCCATTCACTTGATATCTATTCTCGATAATCGACCCGAAAATTTCACCTCTGGTACGATCAAATCCCGCTGGAGCATAATCAGAAATATTTCCGAATGAACTTAAATGTTTCAAGTTAACTCCATAATGATACTTACGCGAACGAGTATTGTTGAAATAGAATTCGCCCAAAGGCATGAACTTGGAACCAACGCCCAATTTCAAATAACTGTGGTACAATTGAGGTAATTTATCAACGATTTTAACGCTCGCCGCTTCAATTTCACTCAATTCAATCTGTGTCGGGAAATATAAATTCAAAGACGGATAATCAATCACCTGAGTCGGTGCTGCTGTATCTTGAATCAGCGGACTTTCGGCAATACGTGTTGCTGTGGGCACCTCCCGATTTCCTTTTGCCTCCAAATTAATGGGATCGCCTTGTGCATATAAATCTAGAGAGAAGAACAAAAGCAAAGTTGCCAAGCAATATGTCAGTTTAATTCCCATCGCCTACTTCAATTACTGGTTTTTTAAACGGTCCAACGTCTTTTGGTTGATTTTTTAGAATCATTAATTCATCCCAAAGCAAATCTGCTTCTACTAAAATTCCATCGTCTTGGAAAGGATAATTATCGCGAACGGATTTTAATTTTTGTTCCGCTTGCACCAAATCGTCTTCTTGCATAAAGATGCGGGTTTCCAAAATCAAGGCTTTTGCGACATAGAAATCGTAACTCGGTTTTCTTTTGTACAAAGCACTCAATTCGGTTTTCGCTTTGGCGTAATTCATTTCTTTGAAATACACTTCGGCTAAAGTGAATTTCGCTTCGGCACCCATTATTGTGGTGTTGTTTTTCTCAATCCACGACAAGGACGTTTTCGCTTTGTCGTAATCAGCCAATTTGAAACTACCCATCGCTTTCGAATATTCCGCTTCCATTTTTACGCTGGGATTCATTTGAGAACTACCCAAGATTTTCTCGGCATAATTTACCGCATCTGGATAATTTTCAATCAAGTAAGAAGAACGCATGACCCCCAATTGCGCTTTGTAAATGACCGATGGATCAGACGAAACCGATTCTAATCGCTTGTAATACGGAAGCGCTTCTTCGTAATCGCCTCTGTTGTATAAATATTTCGAAACCTTAACGGCTGCAAATTCAGTAAATGCAGTGTTTGCCCCTTCTAATGATTTACGGTACCAAACGATTGATTGCGGCATATCTCCCGTTTTCTCGTAGCTGTTTGCTAAATAAACCGTCAATTCATTGGTGTATTTTCCAGCTGGATATTTACCCATGTATTTGTTAATCTGGGTAATAGCTTCTACATGGTTGCTGTCGCTATGCGCTTTGTACGCTAATTTATAATACACATCCTCTTGCTCATCGTTCCCAATTTTCGCACATGGGTAATTATCGATAATTCCTTGTATTTTCTCTGGTTGACGCAAAGATTCATACACGTCGATTAAGTTTCTCCCCGCTGTTTCACACACTTGACGATCGGCACTATACAAACTCAATACATTTTTGTAGTCTTTTTCAGCTTGAGCGTAATCGCTTTTTTTGTAATAAATATCAGCAATTTCTATCATCGCCGTTTTTACTTCAACCGACCTCGGGTAATCTGAAATAATCTGTTCGTAGTATTTTAATGCCTTATTATAATTGCCCTGAAATTTATAGGTATGCGCCAATTCTAAAATGGAAGGCTGAACGTATTTAGAATTGGGAAATTTGGTCAAAATATCGGTGTGCGCCTTGATTTTATCGTCCAAACGTGACATGAAACCATAGGTTTTACCCATGTAGTATAAGGCTTGGTCTTCATAACCCGCTTTTTGGTTCAGTGCTGAAATATAGGCAGTCAACGCTTCATTGTTTTTCCGAACTGAATAATTTCCATCACCAATTCTCATGAAGGCATCGGCCAATTTCGTTTTGTTGTACAAGTTGTTTTGTTGCGTGTACAATTTGAAAGATTCTACCGCTTCGGCTGTATCGCGAAGTACTAATTGGGCGTATCCAATATTGTAGTAGGCATCTGCGCGCAAATCCGTTCCTGATGAAGTAGACGAATTCAAGAAAGTACGATATCCTTGAATAGCTTGTCGGTATTGTCTTTTCTGGAATTCCGCATCTGCCGACCAAAACTTACTTTTCCCAGAAACTTTTGGGTCTATCGGATACTTTTCGACTAAATTGAAATAACGAATCGCTTCTTTGTAATTGTCTTTTTGGTACTGTTCCACACCTGCATTGTACGCAATAACTTGATACGCAGCTTTCAATTGACTATCTTTACTCGGCAAGCGATCTAATGATTCAAGTGCTTTTTCGTACTTGTTGGTCGTGGTATACACATTCACCAAATACTGATACACGTCTTCTTTTCGAGACGAATTGGGGTATTCTTTCAAATAACGCTCCAATGCAATTACCGCTTCATCGTACGGATTCAGATCTAATTTGTACGACAGAACAGCGAATTGATACAAAGCATCTTCACGAATTTCAGGTTTAAAATTGGTCGCCGCTGCTTCCTCAAAAGCAGCACGAGCTGGAATCGGTTGTTTCAATGCCAGGTAACTTTGACCAATTTGATACTGAGAAAATTGTGCCATGGTATCTTTTATCCGTGCTGTGCGATCCAGCATTTTAATAGCCTCCTCGTACATTTTACTATTAAAATACGCATTCCCCAATTCGTAATCATTCTCTCGTGAAGTGGTTGATTTTAGGTCGTACTTTTCAAGATAAGGAACCGCTTCTTCGTACTTTCCTAAACGATAATACGAATCTCCGATCAATAAATTAATATCTGTTTGATTCGTGATTTCATCGTTTTCCGTCAATTGGGGCGCTAACAAAGGAACCTCATCGTATCGGCCCTGCAAGAAATAAATCTGTGCAATGTAATACGGAACAATTGCCGAAAACTTCTCGTCTGATTTTAATTTCTCAAATCCATCCAATGCTGTTTGATACGAACTAAAAGCATAAGCGATGTGTGAATAATAATACAAACTCGGATTGTAATACTGACTTGAGCTATCCTTTACTTCGTAAAACGCACTTCTGGATTCTATCAATTTTTGTTGATCGAAATAAGCATAACCCAATTTAAAATAGTACTCATCAACATCTTCTGGTTCCACGTCAGAAACCTTCAAATGTGTCAACCACTCGATAACTTCCTCGTACTTTTTCTTCTGATAATAGTACTTACCTAAACGAAAAATGATCGTGTTTTTATAGATGCTTTCAGGATAATTCTGATTGAAGGTTTCCAATAAATCGACGGCATCGTTCTGGTACAATTCCAATGCAGAAAGTCCTTCGTAATATCGAGCTTTCACATAAAGTGGATCATTGTATTCCTTAAATTCTTGGGTAAAATCGTGAAATTCTTTTCTCGCAGCCGAATATTGTTCTTTCAGAAACAACTCTTCACCACGATAAAATCCAGCATAAACGCTGTTGTACTTGTCGGTCGATTGACCCCAAGAGAATGTGCTGAACAATAGAACAAAAGCCCAAAGGAAATTGCGCATTTAGAGTTGGTTTTAAGAGGGTAAAGGTAAGTTGGTTTCCGCCAAAAGCGAATAACCTTCTTAAAAGTTTTAAACGCAAAGCTGTTGAGATTATTTCATTTTTTAAGCGGTAATTCACTCGAAAAAACGGAATTTTGCATCAATGGAAACAGACAAAGGAAAAGTAATCCGAATATCCGAAGGAAAAATTCACCAACAAAAAGAACTCATCTTAGATAAGATTCAATTTGAATTGGCGGAAAAAGAATTCGTCTATTTAATCGGAAAAACGGGCACAGGGAAAAGTAGTTTTTTGAAAGCTTTGTACGGTGAAGTTCCATTGAGCGGTGGACAAGGAACGATTGCGGGCTTCGATTTAGCGCGACTAAAACGGTCTGATATCCCAATGCTTCGTCGAAATCTAGGTATTGTTTTCCAAGATTTTCAATTGCTTACCGATCGTTCCGTTGAAGAAAATTTGTTTTTCGTTATGCGCGCAACGGGTTGGAAGAGTAAAACTGAAATGAAAAAAAGAGCCGTTGATGTATTGAAGTTGGTTGGACTTGAGCATAAATTGAAAACTAAAGCCCATGCTCTTTCTGGAGGTGAGCAACAACGAGTTTCCATTGCAAGAGCACTTTTGAATCGCCCGAAATTGATTTTAGCCGATGAGCCAACAGGTAACTTAGACTCTGAAACTTCCGAAGAAATTATGCAATTGCTTTTGGCTGTCGCGAATGAAGAAAGTTCAGCTGTAATTATGGCAACGCACGACATGACAATGGTTGAGAAATTTCCAGGAAGAGTAATTCGAGTTGAAAACGGGGGAATTCGTGAAGTTCAATCCATCGACCGATTCGATCCTTTCAAACCCTTTTCGGCAGACTAGACATACGCTTAATCACACGCTTTTCGCCATTCTCTCGTCTCATTTCCATTCGAATTTTCGAAAGGAGCACACACTTTTTTCTTCTCTTTACGAGTTACGACCATTTTCTTTTTCACTTCCATCGAAGCATCGCCCTGCAAAACAATTTGCGTTTGCTTGTCCAGCTCTTTGCCTTTCTCCATGCAATCACAGAATCCTTCTGGAGCCGATTTGCAGGAAACAACTATGAGGGAAAATAAAAGTGCGGGAATGAGGAGTTTTTTCATGGTGTAAATATAATCTTTTTGGCGGTTGGCGGTTGGCGGAGTGTGTTTTTTATTCGTTCCCTTTTTTCTTAACTTAAATAAGAAAACATAATAATATGAGAAACTTTAGAGAATTTGGTGTTTGGTAAGATTGTCGGGAATTTGTCAATTTAATATATGATGAAACGGCAAGCTTACCTGCGGATGAGAGGTTTGGGCTTACATCACAATTATATCGTGCTTCAATTTCGATAAAACTAAACATTGCCGAAGGCGCGTCACGAAAAAGTGAAAAAGATTTTGCCCGTTTCTTAGAAATATCAATCGGCTCAGTATTTGAGGTCGAAACCATTTTACTAATTTCCTACGATAGACGTTTAATCTCCACTGAAAAGGCAAATTTCTTAATAGAACAAGTACATTCAATACAAAAAAGACTGAATAGTTTTATCACTCGCCTCCGCCAATAGCCAATAGCCAATAGCCAATAGCCAATAGCCAATAGCCAAAAAAAACTACTTTTATAAAAAAACAACCCCAAAATGTCCAAACTACCGCACGTAGGAACGACCATATTTACCGTGATGTCCAAAATGGCGAATGATTTTGGCGCGATTAATCTGGCACAAGGTTTTCCAAATTTTACCATCGATGAAAAGCTCAACGAATTATTAAAAACTGAAGCCTCAAGTCCGTTTCATCAGTACGCGCCTATGCCGGGAAGCTTGAATTTACGCCATGCAATCCAACAAATGAATCTGGATACATATGGTGTCAATTATTCCGTCGATGAAGAAATTCTTGTTACTGCTGGAGCAACGCAAGCCATTTTTACGGCCATTCAAGCATTAGTCAATATCGGTGATGAAGTGGTTCAACTTGACCCTTCTTACGATTGTTATGAACCTGCTGTAACTTTGGCTGGTGGAAAATCAATTCGGATAAATCTGAATGACGAATTTCGACCGGATTGGAACAAAATAAACGAAGCGACCAACCATAAAACACGACTTCTAATCATTAACAATCCGCACAACCCGATGGGAACATTGTGGTCGAGGGATGATTTTAATGCCTTGGAAACACTCTGTGAAAAGTATCCAGATTTGCTAATTTTATCGGATGAAGTATACGAGTGCATCACTTTTGAGAAAGAATTCATTTCTATTAAGTCAATAGAATCGCTTCGTGACAGAGCCATTTGTGTTTCCTCTTTTGGAAAAACATTTCACATCACAGGTTGGAAAATCGGGTATCTCATTGCTCCTGAAAAATGGATGATAGAAATAAAGAAAGTGCACCAGTTCTTGGTGTTTAGCGTCAATTCGATAGCACAGGAAGTAATAGCAAAATACATTAAAATAGCCGATTACGTCAAAATAAAATCATTGTATCAAAACAAAAGAGATCTTTTTGCGCAGGCCATGGCAAACAGCCGATTTAAAATGCTTCCGTGCGAAGGTTCTTTCTTTCAAATCGCCGAATACAGCGAAATATCGAAAGGAAAGGATACAGAATTCGTCAAAGACTTGGTGAAAGATTTTGGAGTGGCAACTATTCCGACCTCCGTTTTTTACCAAGACGATCCGGATCAGCAAATCATTCGTTTTTGTTTCGCCAAAGAAGATAAAACATTAATTCAAGCCGCTGAAAAACTATGCAAGATTTAACTATTTCTCTCGTTCAAATAGACCAAGTTTGGGAAGACAAAAAAGCAAATTTTTCTCTTTATGAAGAAATGCTGGCCCGAATCGAAAAACCTGATTTGATTCTTCTCCCAGAAATGTTTCAAACTGGATTTACCATGAATACCGAGCTTGCTGAACCATTCGCAACAAGTGAAAGCATAATTTGGCTGAAAGAAAAAGCCAGAGAAAAACAAGCTGCCATTTATACGTCTTTAATGATAATTGAAAATGGCGAAACGACCAATCGTGGTGTATTTGTTAGTCCAACTGGTGAATTGGACTTTTACGACAAACGAAAAACTTTCACCTTGGCGGGAGAACATGAAAAAATAACGACTGGAAAATCTCAAAAAATTATCGATTATCTCGGTTGGAAAATACAATTGCAAATTTGCTACGATCTTCGTTTCCCAGAAATTCATAGAAACCTTTGGAATGCCTCCAACGGTTCTGCAGCATACGACATTTTATTGTTTGTAGCCAATTGGCCAGCAAAACGAGGTGAACATTGGCGGACTTTACTAAAAGCCAGAGCTATTGAAAATCAGTGTTTTGTTGCCGCTGTAAATAGAGTTGGCCAAGACATGAAAGAATTGGATTATATTGGAGATTCAACGGTATTTAATGCCTTAGGAAATCAATTAAATGATTTTTCAAATGGACAAGGAGTCGTTTCAACTGTTTTAGAATTCCAAGACTTGCAAAAAATTCGGGCTGATTTGCCTTTTTTACAAGATCAAGATGCAACGAATTGCTAATTAGCGACAATTCACAAAATGCGTGATAAATGCCACACCTAAAAAAATAAATTATTTAAATTTAACGCATCAGCGATTTTTTCACACAAACATTTACACATTAACTTCATATATTTACGCTTTAAAATTTAATTCAATTATGAAAAAAATCTATTTAATCGCTACGGCAATGGTTTTCGGATCAATGGTTTATGGACAAATTGCACGTCCTAAAGCAATGCCAGAACTACAAAAATTGAACACCGATCACATGGAAGGTGTTAAAAACAACAATGTTGCTCAAAAGGCTCCGGGAGTCGTGATTTGGTCAAGTGATTTCAGCACAGCAGCTGATTGGTCAATTGACAACGACGGTCAAACTGCAGCAAGTTTCGGTTGGGCAATCAACGCAACGGAAAACAGTTGGTATTTCAATAGCCCTTTGAATTCTACGTCAGATGGCAATATGGCAGAACTTGGGAACGGCCCATCTTCTTCAACTTCGGTTGCTGGTGTCGTTTACACTATGACAACAGCTGCTCCAATCGATATCACGGCCTATAATGATGAAGTTAGATTGAGTTTCCAACAATATGGTGCGCGTTTTAGAGATCTTCAAGAATTTCAAATTTCTACAGATGGTACAACATTCGTTACAGTTGGTGACAACATGAGCTTCCCTGTTTTGAGCACAGGTGGAGGATCTCCATACCCGAACCCAACAATCGAGGACATCAACCTTAAACCGTTTTTATCAGGTGCAACTCAACTTTGGGTGCGCTTTAGCTGGACAACAAACATTGCTGGTTCTTCAGACCCTATTGATTACATCACGTATGGTTGGTTTATTGATGACGTAATAGTTTCTTCTAACGCTGACAATGACGTTGCAGTATCTACTAGCTATTTCAACACTGTTGGATTGGCATACTACCAAATTCCAATTACACAAGTAGCTCCAATTGACTATTATGCTGGAATTAACAAGTCCGGTGTGAATGATATAGAAAATGCAATTTACACAGTTAGTGCTACTCCAGGAGCATTAACAGCTTCAAGTACACCAATTACTTTAACTTCTTTGACTACTGATACAGTTACTGCACAATTGAACCCTACTGCTCTTGGTGCATACACTGTTTCGGGTGCAATCACGCACGATTCAATTGATGACAACCCGTTAAACCAAACAATCAACCCAGTTAGTTTTTCAATAAACAACTTTATCTATGCGCGTGATACGGATGTTCCTTTCGGAACGGTAACCAATGCAAACGGAGGGTACGAAAGTGGTAACCTTTTTGATATTTGGGCAGACGTTGATTGTTGGGGATTCAATATTCGATTGGCTACAGGTACTCCAAATCAAACAGAGTTCAGCGTCAAATTATACAGTGTTGATCCTACATCAGGTGATTTCATATATGAAACAGAATCTGCTGCAGTATTCTCAACACCAGGTATGTTAAATTCGAATACAACTGTTAAATTTCCATCAGCACACCCATTGTTTGCTAATACAACGTATTTAGCTGTAGTAGTAAGTACAGGTGATTTGGTTCTTTCAAGAGCAGGAGTTACAGATCCTCAAACTTCATTTTTCCAAGATGAAGGTGGAACATGGTTCTATACAACAAATACTCCTTGGGTTAGATTGAATTTAGATCCTTCTTTGGGTGTTGATGAAAAAGCAGGTTCAATTGCAGCTTCTGAAGTATATCCAAATCCTACAACAGGAAACAGCGAATTATCTTTCTCTTTGACAAATGCACAAAACGTAACAGTAACTGTGTTGAACGTTGACGGAAAAGAAATGAGTTTAATGGTATTAGGAAACAAAACAGCTGGTGATCACATTGTGGACATCAACTCTGCTGATTTCAGTGCTGGAGTTTACTTTGTAAATATCGTTTCTAACGACGGTGTTGCAACGAAGAAACTGATTAAGAAATAAGGAAATTAATTTCCAAATGAAAGGGTCTCGTTCTAAACGAGGCCCTTTTTTTATTTTCTCTATTGACGTTTCTCTATCTTCTTTGAAATATCCTTCGACGGCTTCTCTATCCATCTCCAAAAGAAAAATGACACCACCAATGAAAGCACAAGCGCACCAAGTATTAAAAAGAAGCTTTGTGTGTAGTTAAAAGTGTATCGATTCAAAAGATACAGCACGTTTCCGCCTACTAAACCGTGCGTAAGATAAAGTGAATAGGAAATATCACCGAAGTGATTGAAGATCTCCTTATTGATTTCAACGAAGCCGATTACGTAGGTTGTCAAAACACCGGCAATAGCAATTTCAAGTCCGTTTACCCACATTGTCAAGGCAAAAAGAAGGACAATGAACAAAGCAAATAACTCCAAGCTCGTCTTATTGGTTTTCCATAAAAAGAGCACCATACCCATCAGAAAAACGGGTGCGAAGTGGAAGACAAGATTGGTGTCTTTCAATAAAATTGCTGATGCACCAAAAGCAATGATCGTTGTTAATCTTATCCAAACATTCTTCGCAACCAAAAAAGGGAACATCAATGCGATCAGAATATAATACTGAAACTCGATGGCCAAGGTCCAATAAATGGTATTGTACCATTCAAATTCGGTAAAAGGGATGGTATAGATAATGTGATGCAAGACACGAGCAATTTCAATTCTAAATGGTTCGTTGTTTTTCAAACTAAAAAGAAAACCAACGACCAATACTGCAATCATCGAAGCAATGTACGGTATTTCTATACGCACCCATCTTTTGGCCAAAAATCGCAGAAGTTTTTGAAGTACGAATTTGCTTTTATTCAAAGATAAAGGGATGACGAATCCTGTGATGACGAAAAATACATACACCCCATTCAGTCCATATTGTCCGAGTTGAAAAGTCCAAGTTGATTCTTCGAAAAGTTGACCATGGAGATCGGTATACCCAGTAAAGTGAAACAAACAAACCATCAAAGCGGCAGTTCCGCGGAGTAAATTGATCGATGGATAATATTGTTTCGTCAGCATTTTTATTTTTAGAATCTACTTTTAAAGCATTTTTATTTCTTGTGAAAGGCTTTTGGAAAATCAACAAAGAAACTGGTTCCTTCACCTTCTCTGGACTCAAAGTGAATGGTCCCATGATGAAGTTCAACCATTTGTTTCACCATCGCCAAACCAAGGCCAGTTCCAGCTGATTTGGTTGTAAAATATGGAATGAAAATATTTTGTTTTTCTTCGAGAGAAATTCCTTTTCCATTGTCTCTTACTTCGATTTCAATCGAACTTTCTCCTTCAGAAGTATATATTTCAACCTTACCATCTGGTTTTTCTTGAACAGCTTGCAGGGCATTTTTAATCAAGTTATTGAAGATTCGAATAAGCATGTCTTTGTCAGCAATTACATCAATTTTCTCTTGTCTTTTGTGCAAGACTACTTTGTTGGAATCATCCTGATCAAACAGCTGCACGACTCCATCGATCAAGGTCAATAATTCTACTTCCTGAAGATTTGGGTTGGGCATTTTGGCAAAATTCGAGAACTCATTCGCAATCCGCGTCAAACCATCAATTTGTTCCACTAAAGATTGCACAACCTTCTGTAGTTTTTCTTTCGGCATTGGGTCCTCTGGCGTATACATGCGCTCGAAATGCTGAAGTCCCAGCTTCATTGGTGTCAAGGGGTTTTTAATTTCATGCGCGACTTGTTTCGCCATTTCACGCCAGGCACTTTCCCGTTCACTTTGCGCCAATTGTTGTGCTTTGATAGCCAATTCATCTATTTTTTGGTTGTACTCTTTCACCAAGGCACCGATTTCGTCATCTTTGTCGTATTCGATTTGTTCGTTTCGTTGTCCTAAATCTACTTTGGCGAAGCTTTCTTGAAGTAGACGGAGCGGTGCTGTTAACCAGCCCGAAACGAAAATGGCAATAACGATAGAAACGGCCAGCAAGAGCATAAATACATTGATAATTGCCGTTAAGAAATTCTGAATTTGCGCCTCAAACTCCTTTTGTTGTCCGAAATGTTGAAGATTTAAATAACCGACTAACTCTCTAGTTGATCCAAAAAATGGTAAATACGCACTCGAATAATTCAGCTTCCCTATCGTTTCTTGTTGGGTAAATTCACTGTCAAAATTCAATTTCATTTCCTTTAAAGCAACAGGATTCATTTGTTCACTGAGCAATCCAATATTGTACACTTTTGGACGAGAACTAGACATGATGTACCCATGGATGTCGTAAAAATTAATGTCGGTGACAAATACTTTAGAGAATTTCTTGAGGTAGTAACTCATCTTTCCTCCGTCTTTTGCTATGCTCAATTCCTTCTCTTCACCAAACTTTGTTTGAAACTCAATTTCCACCGAATGGAGCTTTTCAGAAATGACCTTGTTTGTATAATTGTTGTATTGATCTCGGACGAAAATTCCACTTCCCCAGCCATAAATTAAAAGTGACATGAATACGAAGGCAATCAATACCAGTTGAATTTTTACGGCTAAAGTAATCGTGCCTCTTCCCATTTGGTATTCGTTCAGGTTAAATAAAAACGGTAAAACCAAAATACCAAGAAAGCAGAACAAATAAGAAAAAGTGGTTAAAAGGTCGAACCAACCTAAATTGGGTGCTGAAAGAACTACGGAATTATTAGCCGATCTTTTCGTCATGTAATGATTGAAGCCTCGATAGTCAATATATCCTTGCGCATTCTTCGGGGACTCATTTAAGGCCGAAACATAGGTTGGAAAGTTAAATTCTCCGTACCTATTTACCAATCTTCCTTCGTGATATTTTGCAACAGAATAATTCTCCAAGGATTTAAAAACTTTCGCTTGATTAGAAATTAATAATCGCGGAAAACCAATTTCTTCAGGTATTCGTTTCGATTTAAAAGTTCCGTAAAAAAATATTTTTTCTCCGTCTTTGTTCAAAATCGGCATTCGCAACATATAGGAAAATTGTTCAATGTAATCTTCTATAAAATACGCCGAAGAATCTATACTGGATTGCTGACCATGCATTTGAATGAGCGTGTCCAGCTTTTCTTTATCGACGGTTTCATCCTTTACGAGAGAAGTGCCATCCTCAGTATATAGGTGAAACTCCATATCATACTGTTCCCAATATCCATTAAAAACTTTCCGTTCCAATCGATCCTGAAACTCATTGCGACCAATTTTTTGGTCTTTCGAAGCAAAGCGATTAATCAATGGTTCTTCGCGAATTAACGGTGCACTAATATTGAATTCGGCCTCGGTGGTGATGTCTTGATCCGTTCGCAAAACATTAGCAAACAATTCTCTTTTCTTGCGTTCGTCACGTTCGTTGTAGACCCAAATATTAGTGGCAAAGCAGAAAGAAAACAAGAAAAAGAGGGATAATCCTTGGGTGAAAACGAACTTGCTTTTTGCCCCCTTTGCGATGAAGAAAGTAGCATACAAGAACAAGGTTGGGAAAATCGCGGCAAACAACATTTGCTCGCCATAATTTATTTGATGGAAGAAGTACAAAATGCCGATTATAAAAATAATCACCATCAGTCGATTCATTTTGATGTTCTCTACCCACAAATTTTGCGCACTTTTATTCAGAAGCATTGCACCTGCATGGAAAAATACTCCGAGCGCGGAGATTCCTAAAAATGAATACGCATTCAAATCAAATAATCTATTGATTTCAAACGGAATAATCGAGTTTTCTATCATCCCATGATTCAGGTATAAGAACAAACTCCAGAAAAAGAAAAAAGAGAAAACTACAATTTGAAGAACGATCTTTTTTATCGGTGACGAGCGCCATTTCTCAATTAGAATTCGGCACATATGCAGGACCAATACGGTAGATGCAATATTGATTAAAAAGGCCCCAAAATTGGGCAAGAGAAATTCATTTGAGGCATACAGCTGTGCATCAAACCCTTCTACTTCATATAAAAAACGACTCCAATTAAAATATTGCCAACATACTCGAAACACAATAAAAGTCGGAATTAAAATGATCTGATTTCGCTTCGATAGGCCTTTCCACCAAAAAAAGAACACAATCAAGGCAAAACCAATAATTCCAATAAATAAAAGGAATAAGATTAAAGATTCGGTTTGTGAAACTTCGAAGTTTTCTTCGGGCACAATGGAAAACTGAAACTTCTTTTCTTTATTCTTGATGCTGAACTCCCCTTCTTCCAAGGCAATATTTGCATACAGCGATTTTACTAATCGCGGTGAGAATCGATTTTCTAAATCTGCATTTTCATACGGATAATCTTGTCGAATGAGAAAGGTAGCGCAGATTTTAGTATTGTCAAGTTTTACAAAATCAGAATAATACCAACCATTTTGCAAATGGACCATTCCCTGAGAAGGAAAGTGAATGTCTTCAAAACGCAATATTGGCAATTGATTTGTATTCCAATAAACGAGCGAATCTTGCTTAAAAATATGGATGGCAATATCAGTTCCTCGCTCGTGCTCCCAAAGTTTTGAATACCCCCGTTTATTGTATTCTTTTTTTTCTTCAATCAGTCGATTGTGCATTTTATCTTCCATTTTCAGGAAGTTCTTCTGTACCTCTTTTGTTTTCGACGTGTAATTTGGATAGAACGTTTTGGAATAATAAATAACAAAAACAACCAACGATAGTAAAAACAACAATCCCAAGCGATACTTTTTCAAAAATTCTATAATCCGCATGTTCCGTTTTTACTGATTAGCTTTTTTGTACACCACTAAGTTGAATAATATTTGCCGAATCGCCAAGTTATCGGGCGGAAGGGTCAACTTTTTTGACAGGGAAAATTCCCATTTCTCTTTCATACATGTCCCTCAAAACCAATTCGCGGTAGTTCATCATCCATTCGCCAATCGTACTGGTATCAGCCGAATGCGTCATCATTAATGATTCGCTTGCTTTCTTACAAAGTAATTCCATCGAAACAGAATCCATCGCACTCTTTTCCAGTTTTCGGAGGGCCAAAGCATATTCTTGATCCAAGGCAATTTCAATACCGTTGTAACAAAATAGCTCGTTGACCATCAAAACATTTGGGTATCGACCACCCCACAAAGGCAATTCATCGCCTGGCAACGTTTGCGAAAAGGTTAAAGAGTTTAAATCTGAAAATGAGTTGTTGACGACTATGCTTAAAAAAACTAAATGACTTCTTTTTCCGAATCTTTGAGGAGTAGGGAAACCGTACTTTTGAATGAGGTAAGCGGCTTTAATTCGGTTGAGAAAAAACATCGAATCCAAAGGGATTTTTAGTTGAACATTTTCACGGTCATCTTTATAAAGTTCGCACCAATACTTCTCAACTTTTCTGTCTTTTTTCAGTTTGTAAATTTCCTTCTGAAAACAGGAAAATTCAATTTGTGAATGGCTGTAGCTTGAGCAAAGGTAAAACAATATGAAAATCGATAAAAATCGAATATTCATCAACCGTTTAGTTCTCAATCTTTTCATGAATAACGGCTTGTAACCTGCTGTATTCCCCATCAAAGTCCTCCTCATTTCTAAAGCTAAAATCCGCCTTTTTTTGGTAAGGTGCAAGAAATTGGTCAAAACACGGCAATACATGGTTGTTCCACTGGTACAAAATCGCTTTGCGAGAATATCCTCTTGTTTCCTGATCACGGTACAAGCGTCTGTCCAATTGAATTTTATGATCTACATCAATAAACACTGAAAAATCGAGCAATTCTTGCACTTCAGGATAATGAAACAAGAACAATCCTTCGACAATTATTAAATCGGAAGGATGCAAAGTGATTAAAACATTTTTATTTGGTGGAGAATTAAAATGATACTCTTTGACCTCAATTGAATTCCCCTTCGATAATTCATATAAATCACGCACAAGTTTTTCCTTGTCCAGCGCCGTAGGTAAATCAAAGTTGACTTCTCCATTATGGTCAACTGCCTGGTGCTGAATAGGCAAATAGTAATTGTCCATTGAAAAAACGGTAGGGTTCAAATGCCCATAACCACTTGCCAGCCGATTCAACAAGGTGGTTTTTCCAGAACCACTACCTCCACAAATTCCAATTATCATAACCTTAATTCCCAATTTTTTCGAAAATACAAATTTAAGGCCTTCTAACAGATTAGCCGCACATAAAATAGAATTCATTCGGTTAGATTTCACAAAAATTCTTCAGAAGGCAAGTCCGAACGCGTCTTTTTTTTGGAATACATCAACTTTCTTGCGACTTTTAACGTCTTAATAGACAGAAATCATGATGAAAATGAACAAAGTAATACTCGGAATAATATTATTGCTTATTTGCGCACCAGCTTTTGGGCAAGAAGAATCTGGAATGAAATTAGAAATTGGAATGAAAGCGCCATTGACACAGCGTCGTCTTTTAGACCTTAATAATGAGTACACATCCTTAAAAGAAGAAAAGAAGGAAAACGGTCTTATCGTAGTTTTTTCCTGTAATACGTGTCCATTTGTTGTCGGTAGTGATAAGTTTGAAGGATGGGAAAAAGACTATAACGATTTAGCTATGTTGGCTGCAAAACACGATATAGGTTTCATTTTAGTGAATTCAAATGAAGCAAAAAGAGATGGTGATGATTCTCAAAAAGAGATGATTGCCCATGCAGCTGAATTGGGGTATATGATGCCTTATCTTATCGATGGCAACTCGACTCTGGCAAATGCATTTGTGGCCAAAACAACACCACATGTTTTTATGTTTGACGGAACAATGAAACTGAATTACAAAGGTTCAATCGATAATTCGTGGGACAGCAAAAAAGAAGTTCTCATTCCTTATTTACAACGAGCTATTCTTCAATCCATTCAAGGGTTAGAAATTTCTTATCCTGAAACTGCACCGAAAGGATGCTCCATAAAACGTCAATAATCGATGCTTAAATTTACCGCGCTTTTTACAGCAACTCTGTTTGTTTGGAGTTCATCTTTAGGACAAACAGACCAAACGAAACTTCCGCCAAATAGGAAGTCGAAAATACCTACATGCGATGTTATTTACACGGCAGAAAAGGTAGACAACGAAGCGGAAATCATAGCTTCTGAAGAAAATCGTGCCATAGAAGGTGACAAAATGATGCGTTTTGGGAAGGAATTGGACGTTGCCTTGAATTTCAAAGAGTTGGCCCAAGTTTCTGTTTTACCGAACGGAAGAAAAATCTACCAATTCGGTATCGACTGTCAAACAGCAAAATCGATCAACCTAATTTTGATTGATTTTCATCTAGCCGAAGGAGCCAATTTGTTTTTGACCGATCGCTATTCCAATAATTTCATTGGTGCGTATACCGCGGCAAATAACAATGAAGCTGACGTAATTGGTACAGAGTTACTGAAAACTGAATCCGTTATTTTAGTTTTGGACGAACCGAATAATGCCATAGAGCCATCACATTTTAACATCAACACAATTGTTCACGGATTTGAAGATTTAGACATTCTTGTCAAAGGATTGAACACTTCAGGCGATTGTCAATACGACGTAAATTGTCCAGAAGGATTAGGATACGAGCAACAACGAAACTCAGTAGCCATGATGGTAAACGGTGGAGGGTTTTGTACTGGATCATTGGTAAACAATACCTCTGGAACGATAAAACCTTACTTTTTATCTGCCCGTCACTGTGGAACGAATCCAACCAACTGGGTATTTCGTTTTCGTTGGGAATCACCATCAAGTGGAATTTCATGTGGAACAACAGGCGTATCTGCTGATGGACCATCTAATATGAATGTAAATGGTGGTGTTCTTACCGCAACAAATTCTACTTCCGATTTCGTTTTGGTTCGCTTAAATACAGCACCAAATCCAGCTTGGGGAGTCTTCTATAACGGTTGGGATAACTCAGACTCGCTGACTGCAACTAAAGGAATTGGGATTCATCATCCAGATGGTGACATTAAGAAAATTAGTATAGAAAACGAAGCCTTAAGCCAGCAAACGATTAATTTCCAAAGTGCTCAAAACAGAACTTGGCGCATTGCCAATTGGGATATTGGGGTCACAGAACCTGGATCTTCTGGTTCACCACTTTTCAACCAAGAAAAAAGACTAATTGGCGTTTTATCGGGTGGAACTGCAGCTTGCAACGGAACTAACGACAACAACGAACCAGACTTTTACGGACGATTTGGTTATGCGTGGGATAATTCAACGACCGCAAGTGGACGTTTGCACGATTGGTTAGATTCAGCGGGAACGGGTGCTACCGTTATTGACGGCGTTGATCCTTTTATCGGAAATGACCCAGTAGATGCCTCTTTGACAACACTCGCTGGTTTTCCAACTTCCAATTGTGATAGTATAACGACTCCACAATTTTCACTCTTGAATAGTGGAACGAATGCATTAACGACAGTACAATTGTCTTACGGCTTTGTTGGAGGAACACTTCAAAATTATGCATGGACAGGAAACTTAGCTGCGTATGGGCAAGCATTAATCGTTTTGCCGTCAATTATAGTTCCAATTGGTTCATCCTCATTTGAAGTGAACGTGATTTCTGCAAATGGCGCAGCTGATGTGGATATTTCAAACAACGTTTTGAACAAACCTGTTTACCGCACCCCAAATGATTTTACGGCCTTACTTTCCATAGATTATGATTGCTATGCAAGTGAAACGACATGGGAAGTGAGAAATTCTGCGGGTATTGCTGTTTATTCAGGTGGGCCATTCGAAGATAATACACAAGGAACAGTAAATTATGATTTATGCTTAGCTTTTGGTTGCTATGATATGATTATTCGCGATTCGTACGGAGATGGCTTGTCGGGATGTTCTGCTGGAGCAGGAGGAAATGGATCTTACAAATTGACCCTTAACTCAACAAACGAAACACTTGCCCAATTGCTAGAAGCTGACGCCGATTTCGGAATGGAAAGTATCAAAGAGTTTTGCTATCCACCTTTGGGAATCAGTGAAATTAATTTGCAGAATTTAATCACTCTTTTTCCAAATCCAGGGGCGAACGCTTTGAACGTCAAATCGAAAGAGTTGAAGTTACAATCGATTCAAATATATTCGCTTACAGGAAAAGAGGTAATGAATGTTGCCGTTTCAGGAAACAATGTTGAATTGAATACAACAGATTTGCCTGCTTCGTTTTACTTGATGAAAATCGTTACCGACAAAGGAGAATTGAACCAGAGATGGATCAAGCAATAACAGATTTTTTTAGAATTCAGAGTTTTGGGTGAATTTCGATTCGCCCAAACTCAACTTTCTTTTACCTTGATACTGTTTTTAAAGGGTCTTGCTCTTCACGAAAATGTTTTTCGGTTCTGTGAAGAAGCGAAGTGCTTCCCATCCACCTTCGCGTCCAACACCAGAAGCTTTAACACCGCCAAAAGGAGTGCGCAAATCGCGAACCAACCAATCGTTAATCCAAACAATTCCAGCTTCCAAACTGTCTGCTACTCGATGCGCTCGTTGCAAATGTTGCGTCCAAACAGTTGCGCTCAACCCGTATTGTGTTGAATTTGCCATCATAAGGACTTCTTCTTCTGTATCGAAAGGGGTAATCGTCACAACAGGTCCGAAAATTTCTTCTTGATTCGTTCTGCAATCGAACGCCAATCCTTCAATAATAGTTGGTGCTAAATAATACCCGTTTTCGTGAGGTGCTGGCAAATTAACTTGCTTTCCACCCGTCAAAACCGTTCCGCCTTCTTCTTTGGCTAGTTCAACATACGAAAGCACTTTTTCCATATGGGGTTTTGAAACTACGGCACCCATCTGAGCATTCGGATCCTCAGGGAAAGAGACACGCGTTTTCGAAACTTTAGCAACAAAAGCTTCTTTAAATTTCTCATAAATAGGTCTTTCGATAAAAATTCGAGAGCCACATAGACAAATTTGACCTTGATTCGCAAAACTGGAACGAATTGTTGTTTTCAGCATCTCATCAAAATCGCAATCAGCAAAAATGATGTTTGGATTTTTACCCCCCAATTCAAGCGAAAGTTTCTTAAACATGGGAGCTGCTGTTCGTGCTATATATTCACCAGTAGCCGTTCCACCAGTAAAAGAAATCGCCTTGGTTTTTTTGTGTTTTACAATGGCATCACCTGCTCCACCGCCAAGTCCGTGCACAATATTTAAAACTCCTGCAGGCATTCCTGCATCTTGGCACACTTGTCCCAATAAAAATGCAGAGTAGGGTGTTACTTCTGAAGGTTTCGCAATCACACAATTACCAGAAGCAAGAGCGGGAGCAATCTTCCAGGAAAACAAATACAAGGGCAAATTCCATGGAGAAATACAACCTACAATTCCGATTGGTTTTCGGGTCGTATAATTAAACCCAACACCTTCCATGTAATGCGATTCATTCGCAAAATGACGAACGGCTGAAGCAAAAAACGAAAAATTCGAAACCGCTCTAGGAATGTCTACATGAGTTGCTAACGAAACTGGTTTACCATTATCTTTGGATTCTGCTTTTGCAAATTCCTCCATGCGATTTTCAATACCATCCGCCACTTTTTGAATGATTTTACCACGTTCTTCAGCCGACATATTCGACCAAATCGGAAAAGCTTTTTCGGCAGCTTCCACTGCTTTTTCCACATCTGAAGCATCCGAATCTGGAATCAATGAATAAACCTGACCTGTTGAAGGCTCAAAATTATCGATGTATTTCCCATTATTTGGTGCTTGAAATTCACCATTTATGAAATTGCTCAGTTTTTCCATTTTCAAATATTTTTCTAGGAACCAAAGATAGTTATTTCGAAATCACGATTTATGATAAGCAGATTTGACTTAGGATTGAATCTAGGTCTTACTTTTTTGTAATCGGGTGATGTCTTTTATCATTTGACTCACCTCGTCTGGTTTCGTTCCATTGTAGTATCCTCGAATTCTTCGTTTTTTATCAATTAAGACAAAATTATCGGTGTGAATAAAGTCGCTTCCTCCATCGCCTTGCTTTTTCACTTCAGCTGGTTTCAATAGGAAAAATGATCTTCTGGCTAAATTGTAAAGCTCATCTTTGTCACCTGTCAACAATTGCCATTGCGGTAATTCAGCTCCTAAAAACTTAGCATGTTTTCTCATCTGAGCAACGGTATCTACTTCTGGATAACAGGTAAAACTGAGAATTACCACATCATTTTCTCCATTGAACGCTTTTTGCACACGTTTCATTTGTTGATTCATCTTCGGACAAATAGAACCGCATGTCGTGAAAAAGTATTCTGCCACCAAAATCTTATTCGTAATGTCCTTAGAAGAAAGAAGCGCACTATCTTGGTTTAAAAATTCAAAATCACCTATCCGATGACCAAATCCTTTGCGCAAAAGACCCTGATCGACCAAAGAATCATTCACATCCACAGGATTGATAACAGGTAAGGGTTTTTCATCGGGTTTCAAATAAAAATATCCAACGGGAATTGCGATAACAAAAATGGCGATTAGCCAGAGATAACCTTTCATGGTGCAAATTTACATGATTTCTGACGGGTATAATCTGAAAAAAACAAAAAAGAATCTTCATACTAATGTGCGCCTGATAAGTTGGAATAATCATTAAATTTGAAGTATAAAATCGAAAAATGAACACAAAACTCTTAGCTGAAATCTGCAAAACACCGGGCGCTCCTGGATTCGAAGAAAAAGTACGTCAATTGGTCCTGAAAGAAATCAAAGGATATGTAGACGAAGTGGAAATCGACAATTTAGGAAATGTCTACGCTATCAAAAGAGGGAAGTCCGATAAACGTGTTATGGTTGGGGCACACATGGATGAAATCGGTTTTATCGTTACCCACATTGACGACAACGGATTTATTCGTTTCCATACTTTAGGAGGATTTGACCCGAAAACACTCACTGCCCAGCGCGTTATTCTGCATGGTAAAAAAGATATAATTGGCGTTATGGCGAGCAAGCCGATACATGTAATGACGGCCGATGAGAGAAATAAAGTAGCTAAGCTTTCCGATTATTTCATCGATACGGGAATGCCGGTAAAAGAAGTCAAAAAGCTGATTACCATTGGAGATTCAATCACACGTGAAAGAGAATTTATCGAAATGGGTGAATGTGTGAATTCAAAGTCTTTGGACAACCGATTGGCGGTATTTATCTTGATCGAAACTTTAAAAAATTTAAAAGAAAAAGAAATTCCGCATGATTTGTATGCTGTATTTACGGTGCAAGAAGAAGTTGGAATTCGCGGGGCAAATGTGGCTAGTCTAAAAATCAAACCCGATTTCGGATTTGGTTTAGATACCACGATTGCATTTGATTTGCCGGGCGCTGCGGCCCACGAAAAAATCACTGAATTGGGCAAAGGTACTGCCATAAAAATTATGGATGCCAGCACGATTTGTGATACGCGTATGGTTCGATACATGAAGAAAGTAGCTGACAATAACAAAATCACTTGGCAACCTGAAATACTTACTGCAGGTGGAACAGACACCGCAGGTATACAACGAATGACAGAAGGGGGGTCCATTGCGGGGGCAATTTCTATACCCACACGACACCTTCATCAAGTTATCGAAATGGCGCATAAAGATGATATTCAAGGTTCAATTGACTTATTGACAGCATGTGTTAAGGAAATGGATGAATTTTCTATGAAGTTCTAAATTGCCCCTTACAGCATTCCAAGGTATTAGAACATTTCTTTTTTTATGCTGTTATTAATTAGTATTTTGCCCATGCAAGTTTTATGACCACTTACTTTTAATATATCCTATGACAAAAATAATTACCGTCACACTCGCGACATTTATAGGTTTTGTAGCTTTTGGTCAAAAATCAAACGACAGACTTATTCGTGATTATTTCAAGAATAATACGACGAAAATTGACCTTCAAAAGTCAACCGCGGATGATATCCGTGTGGATAGAACGGTTGAAGACAAAAAGAGTGGATTGACACATTTTTATGTTCAACAAACATTGAATGGTTTGCCTGTAATTAATGGTACCGCGGTACTCGTGAAAAAAGGTGATGCTCTTTTAATGTCAGGTAACCGTCTAATTTCTGGAGAAAAACAGTTAGTGGAAAAATCTAACGCTGCACCGGCAAACGAAATATTATCTGCCGTTTGGGAAGAAATTTCGAAAGGCGAAACATTGATTACTTCGAACGTAGTTAACGTTGCCGAAAATATGTTTAAGGTAACTGATTCTCGTATTTCTGAAGTAGAAATTCCGATCCAATTGGCGTACTTTTTCGACGGAACATCATTTCGATTGATTTATGAAACGAGCATGAAAGTTCCACATCAAGACCATTGGTGGAATGTATATGCGGACGCTCAAACCGGAGAAATCCTTAAAAAAACGGATTGGGTCGTGTCTTGTGCATTTGAAGGATGTAGTTCAGAAAAACATTTTAATTACAACGATTTAAAACAACCTGAAATGGGGCATCAAATGATGATGGCACCCGCTCCTCCTCCACAAAATGATACGTATAATGTATTTGCTTTGCCCGTGGAAAGCCCAAATCACGGTTCAAGATCTTTAGTAGTTGGTCCATTTGATCCAGTAGCATCGCCTTTTGGATGGCATGATGTCAATGGATCAGCAGGCAATGAATATCTAATTACTCGAGGAAATAACGTGTTTGCATCAGAAGACGCAAACGACGACAACATCCCTGGTTATTCGCCAAATGGAGGTGCTCAATTGGTTTTTGATTTTCCATATGCAGGTGGAGCACCAAGTTCTTACTTGGATGCAGCAATTACCAACTTGTTCTATATGAACAACATGATGCACGACATTTGGTACCGATATGGTTTCACCGAAGAGGCTGGAAATTTTCAGGACAACAACTATGGCAATGGAGGATTGGATGATGATTTTGTAAATGCAGATGCGCAAGATGGAAGTGGGACGAACAATGCAAATTTTGCAACTCCTCCAGACGGCAGTAATCCGAGAATGCAAATGTTCATTTGGACGAACTCTGCAACTGCAGAACTACTAACGGTAAATTCTCCCTCCTCTTTTGCTGGAAATTATACCTCTACAATAGCGAGTTTTGCGCCTCAGCCGCCTGTTATTCCCATAATACAAGATTTAATTTTGGTCAACAGTGGAGGTGCAGAACCTTTGGACGCGTGTAATACCATCATCAATACAAGTGAAATAAGTGGTAAAATCGCAGTGGTACGAAGAGGGTCATGCACGTTTGCATTAAAAGTAGAAGAATGTCAAGCAGCAGGAGCATTGGCTGTAATCGTCGTAAATAACGTTGCCGGAACGCCGATTACCATGGGAGGTAATTCTTCCATAGTGAACATCCCAGCGATAATGGTTTCTCAAGCGAATGGTGAAGCTTTCATTACAGCTATTCAAAGCGGAATCGTAATAAATGGAAGTATTTCAGACCAAAGTGCATTGAATTCTACGGATAGCGATATAGACAACATGATCATTGCTCACGAATATGGACATGGTATTTCGAACCGTTTAACGGGTGGAGCAAACAACACGAGCTGTTTAGGAAACGATGATCAAATGGGTGAAGGTTGGTCAGACTGGTTTGGTTTGATGATTACCATGGAAACAGATGATTTAGGAAGTGATCGCAGAGGTGTTGGAACCTATGTTACCAATGAACCTGTTCTTGGAACTGGAATTCGTCCTGCTCCCTACAGTACTTCGTTCGCTGAAAACAATTACACGTATGGAGCAACGAATAACTCAAGTATTTCCCGTCCACACGGAATTGGATTTGTTTGGTGTACAATGCTTTGGGATTTAAACTGGGCCTTTGTCAACCAATTTGGTTATGATGCGAATACAGCAACTGGAACTGGTGGAAACAACATGGTAATGAAATTGGTCATGGAAGGAATGAAGTTGCAACCTTGTGAGCCTGGAATGGTTGATGGTAGAGATGCTATTTTGCTGGCCGACCAACTGCTATATGCAGGCGCTAACGAATGTTTGATTTGGAGTGTTTTTGCAAAAAGAGGTTTAGGGTTCAATGCGGATCAAGGTGATACTGATGATCGTTTCGACCAAGTTGAGAACTTTAGTGTTCCTTTGGTTTGTGTTGCTGGTTTAGATGAGTCTTTGTATTCAGCTCAATTGAATGTTTACCCAAATCCAACACATGGAAACGTGAACATTTCGTTTAGTGATAACTCAATGCTTTCAAGCGTTCGTCTTTTGGATATCAACGGACGTGAAGTTATGACAGTTGACAATTTCAATGAGTCGACTTTGAGTTTCGATATTTCAATGTTCAAATCAGGAATTTATTTTGTTGAAGTTACAAATGAAGGAGGATCTCAAACTAGAAAAATAATTCTGGAATAAATGACTTTTGGCCGTTAGGCAACTATGAAAGAAAAACGAGTGTCTGCGTTCAGATGTTCTTTTTTTTTGTTGGGTAGAACTTGTTGCTATTGCAATTAGTAGCCCACAAAAATATTTCAGAGACTAAAAGCTTAGTCTTTTTAAAATTCTCGAATTTTCTTTCGGAAAACGGATAAAATTTCATGGTAAGTATTTACACCTGAACTAAAGAATCTCCTTACTTTTAACCCATGGCCAAAATAAAATCAGCATTTTTCTGTCAAAACTGCGGATACGAAGCCCCAAAATGGCTGGGTAAATGTCCGTCTTGTTCGGAATGGAACACTTTTGTCGAAGAAAAAATTGAGAAATCTGTCCCGCATGCGGTCGCTTTTTCTGCATCCGCAAGTAAATCGAAACCTTTGGCTGTGCATACGATTACGACCAATTCAGATGTAAAAATCCCTCTTGTTGATCAAGAACTAAATCGTGTTTTAGGCGGTGGCTTGGTGCAAGGTTCGTTGATTTTGTTTGGTGGAGAACCTGGTATCGGAAAATCTACCTTGATGTTGCAACTAGCCATTAAAAATAAAAACAAGACAGTCTTATACGTATCGGGTGAAGAAAGCGAACAACAGATTAAACTTCGCGCCGACAGAGTGGGAATTGAAAATGACGCTTGTTTCATACTTGCAGAAACGCATTTACAGAACGTTTTTAAGCACGCTGAGGACGTCCAACCCGAAATCCTTATTATCGATTCAATTCAAACTCTTTATTCTTCAGAAATCGAAAGTTCGCCAGGAAGTGTTTCTCAGGTGAAAGAATGTACGGCTCAACTGCTCCGCTATGCAAAAACGACCGGAGTTCCTGTTTTCTTAATCGGGCACATTACCAAAGAAGGGTCTTTGGCGGGACCGAAAGTTTTGGAACACATGGTGGATTGTGTTTTGCAATTCGAAGGCGATCGCCAGCATGTGTATCGATTGCTTCGTGCCATAAAAAACCGATTCGGAAGCACCAATGAACTCGGCATTTATGAAATGGTGGGCGGTGGACTTCGTGAAGTAATTGATCCAACGGACATACTTGTTCATCAAAAAGATTCTGCATTAAGTGGAGTTGCATTAGCTGCGACAATGGAGGGAATGCGTCCTCTTTTGATCGAGGTTCAAGCTTTGGTGAGCACGGCGGCATATGGTACTCCGCAGCGTTCTTCCACAGGGTTTGACGCCAAAAGACTGAACATGCTACTTGCCGTTATGGAAAAACGATGTGGCTTTAAGTTGGCGGCAAAAGATGTGTTTTTGAATATTACAGGCGGAATAAAAGTCGTAGATCCTGCGATTGATTTAGCAGTTGTCGCAGCAGTACTTTCATCCAATACCGATTTATCTTTGGATTCGAAAACTGTACTTGCTGCAGAAGTTGGTTTATCAGGTGAAATTCGCCCCGTTAATCGTGTAGAACAGCGGATTTCCGAAGCGCAGAAATTAGGTTTTGAACGCATAATCATCTCCAAATATTGCAAAGGAATTGTTCCACAAGACTATTCAATCAAGGTACTAATGTGCGCGAAAATGGAAGAAGTCGTTAAGGCATTGTTTGCCTAAATCTATAAACCAAACCAATTAAACAGCCCAACGAATGCTAACATTGCTTCTCCCCAGAAGTTAATATACATTGGTGTTTTCTTGTACTTCCAAAATCCAATATAGAAAAGCATAAATATCACAAGAATCGAAAGGTTAAATGTATTATCTCGGTGCACAAAAAACATCATTAATGCTTGTGGAGCTATTAAGCCAGCAGACAAATAAATACTTCGTGAAACACCTATTACTTGAGGAATCGTTCTTTGATCAAGTGGATCCACTTCAATATCAGACGTATCAAAAAGCAAAGCTATTCCGAAAACAAATAAGGCATTCACAAACAAGCCTATTTCAAAAAGAAAATGTCCATCGCTTGAAGTCCATCGTACATCCTTAAAAGACGAAAATGGTAAAACACAACAAAGAAAGACATATACGCCAACTACCAAAAAAATCTTGATGAAAGGCAATTCTCTTAGGTTTCTCTTCCTTATTCGAACGACATACAAAACGCTAATTAAGAAAGAAAATGCCAGAATTATTCCTCGAAACAAAAAGGTGTTTTCATTTAAATTCGTGTTGAAAATAGTCTCCAAACGAAAAAGATAAAATCCCGTAATTAACGAACCTATTCCTGCCATTACTAGTATGGCTATTGAAAGATTCTGATTCTCTTTCATCCAAATAACTCTGGGAGTTTCGGTATGTATTTGATTATTCCAAATTTTATACAACCGCTGTCCTGTGTACACGAATAAGGTAGAAAAAAAGATAAAAAATGGAATTGGTTCTGTTTTATATTGTATCGAAAAACCACATGAAAAAACCGCGGCGCACAAACTCACCCAAAGGTTGCTGTACACAATAAAGGCTAAAGCTTTAATTTTGCTTGAATTTCGTGATAAACTTGGTCAACTGAAATATTTTCCAAACAACTGCATTTTTCCTTGCTCTTGCACGTACAGTTTTCGGCAGAAGTAATTGTTTGACTGTTTTTGCCTAGCGGTCTCCAACGTCCAGGATGCATAGGGCGTTTTGGTGTGAAAAGACCAATACAATGTTTGTCTAAGATTCCAGCAATGTGCAGCGGCCCTGTAGAACACGCGACTAAAACATCTGAACGGTTGATAAAGGATACCAATTCAGTTAAAGAAAACTGTCCAGTAGTATCGATTCTGTCTTCTGTGAATTTAATATCTGGTCGAATCAATAATCCTTCTTTTTCAGTTCCTGTAAAAAACACGCGACAACCTAATTCAATTAAGCGGTCAGACAATTCAAGATATTTTTCTATCGGCCATTCCACAGCGCTTCCCTGCGATTTTGTATGGAGAATTACTTTGGGTTTTTCCGATTTAAGAATATCCGAGTCTACAACCGTTTTCGATTTAAAGTAAGAAAGATCCTCATTCAAATCTGCCCAAGTTGGCAATTCATTCCAGCCTAAATTTCGAAGTAAATGAAAATTCAATTGTGCTTCGTGAAATTCAGAATTCTTTCTTGTAAAATTGATTCTTTGGTTACAAGTCAGCATGTGAAATCGACGATGAGATGTTCCAATACGTTGAGGGATTTCTGCTGCCTTTGCCAAAGCTGCGATTTCCTTTATAGGGAATACATGAACAATTGCCTCAAATTTCCCTTCTTTTAGTTGATTTATCTGACCCAGTTTAGGCTGATCCAGTAATTCTGTAAAATCGAGTATCTCATCAACAGAAGTGCACGATTCTATAACAGGAATTGTATACCGTGCCGCTAAAAAGGTGATGTGCAACGCTGGGTACTTGACTTTCAAGGAAGCACAAAGCGGCAATGTCAAAATCACATCACCAATACTGTCTGTTCTAGAAATGAGTATCCTTTTCAACGTTTCTGCAATTTCAATAATTTATAATATTTGCGATAGGTCGCATATGCGCTCAATCGTGATATTGTAAAGCCTGTTGTCCCATCCAAAATTCCTTTTTTCAATATAAAGCTTTTGATGAACTGAGCTGTAGTTTTTACGGTGATTTTAAGCCAATTAGACTTTCCTCCTGATTGAAATAATTCATTCGCTGCGATATCTCCAAAATACTCTATTTGCTTCAAATGATCTTCTTGTGTATAATACGAATAATGCAAAATATCACCCTTTAAAAAACCTACACTTTCTCCTTTTTTCAAATCCAATCGATCATGTGGATTAACTCCTTCCCATTTTCCGAAATTTCGATTGATGAGCCGAGTTTTTGTATCCGGATACCATCCACAATGCTTCACCCAATAACCACAATAGTTGGTAAGTCGGCTCATTTTATACCCGTTAAATTCTTGATTTACTTTAACCTCTGCTATGCTATCTTGAAGTTCTGGCGCAAGTAACTCATCAGCATCAAGAGAAAGTATCCAATCATGCGTTGCAGATTGTATCGCAAAGTTTTTTTGTTGGATATGACCGTCAAATGGATTTTGAATAAAGGTAACACCAAACGATTTGCAAATCTCCTCCGTTTTGTCCTTGGAAAACGAATCGATAACTACTATTTCATCGGCAACGCCTTGAAGTGAGGTCAAACAGCGTTCGATATTCCTCTCTTCATTGTAGGTGATAATGACCGCCGAGAGTTTCATGATTTTATTTTATTACAACACTTTTGAGAATAGCCTGAACTTCACGAAGCGGTTGTGTCCAAGAAGCAGTGCTTGGTGCGTCGACATATCCGCTCACGCAAATCATTTTTTGCGATTTCGGATGAATAAAATGATACGCCCAAAAGGCTCCACCCGTTCCGTGTTTGCCTAGGCCAACGAAGACAAACATACCCTTCATCTCTACAGCTGACAGTGTTCCATCTTCATTCATTGTAGGATCTATTTCTGGGTAAACTATCTTGTTGTATTGAGTGCCCATGTACATTCCTTCATAATCAGATGGAACGTTGAATCGTAACATAGTGTCTCGATCGCGCAGAAGTTTCTCTAAGCTAAACTGCGATGAATCTTTATAATCATATTGATATACCAATATCCCCGAGGTAATCGTTCCAGGATCTTGCGTCCCTGCACCAACAAATTCTATGGGTCTTGCAGCGCTTGGAAACTCAATTCTATAAAAATTAGCTCTGGTAGTCACTAATCTTGCGCCATCCGGTAATTGAAAATCGATTCCGAAGTTTTTTATGACTTTGTCAGAGATATATCGATTTTCTGATTCAGCATAATATTTTTTAATTCGTTTCCACTCATAGGTGTCAAACTCCTGGTGAACAGACTTTAATCCGGCAGAACATGTTTTTTCCAATTGGTCAAAATCTCTGGCCGTGATATCGATTACCAATTGATCTGCAGCCCAAACACCCACTCTTTTTTCAATCTTACCTATATCACCTTTCAGCGTGGGATCAATATTAATAAACATTGTATTTCGGTAACGCTTTACGCCTTGGGTGAAATGATTGGGCGTTTTATGAATTAACTCAAATGTGGCTACATCAGGGAAATACGGCATAATGAACTGGGTCAAATTTGTATCCAAACATTCTTTGAATCTTGAATCCCAAATATCTTGATCACAAACGACTAATATCTCCCCTATTTTCCCAGTAACTGCTATTCCTGTAGACTTAAAACTCTTCTTATCAAAGTTACATGAAGATAAACCTAGCACTGCAACAACACAATACAATAAAAACTTCATGTTCATCATTTTACACGAATTTGTTGACCCACTTTTAATTTGTCAATATTGATGCCGGGGTTTAGTTTTTTCAACTGTGTTGTCGTTAGGCCATGTCGTTTTGCAATAAAAGAAAAGTTGTCACCACTTCTAACCCTGTAATGCCTAACGACAGGTTCTGCTTTATATTCTTTTTTCTTACCACCAATTTTAAGTTTTTGCCCAACAAATATTTTAGTGGAAGACAAGGCGTTCCATGCTCGAATATCTTCCACAGTAACACCATAATCACGCGAAATAGAACCCAATGATTCGCCTCGTGTCACCACGTGGGTTTGGACCTTCCCTTGTTTGCTTGGATCCACTAAAATTATTTTTCCAACTTCATCATCATCCACTTTATTCTTCTCTCTTTCTGCGAGAATTTCGTTTGTATCGATCACAGGAACTGGAACTACGTATAATTCGTTTTCTCTCGAAACCAAAATGCCAATTACTTCTAAAGGACCGGAAATACACTGACGCGGAGTTGTTTCGGGAATGAAATCGCGCTTATAAATTGGATTCAATGTTTTAATATCGGCCATATCCCAACCAATTAAATCTGAAATTTTCTGCATAGAAATACCACCTTTCATACAAATCGTATCCAATTGGGCATGATGAATTTTCGCTGGAGCTGGAATGATATTGTGTTCTTTGTGATACGTCAACAAATAAGCTGCTCCAATGAAATTAGGCACATATCCTTGCGTTTCTCTTGGCAAAAATGAGCGAATTCCCCAGTAAGTAGTTTTTCCGCCGGAACGTCGAATTGCTTTATTTACATTACCTGGTCCTGCGTTATACGCCGCCAAAGCCATGTACCAATCGTCATAAATTCCGTGCAATTTCTTCAAATATCGACAGGCCGCATCCGTTGCCAAAACAGGGTCCATTCTTTCGTCGATATAGGTGTTTTCTTTCAATCCAAAATACTTACCGGTTCCGTACATGAACTGCCACAATCCCATCGCGCCAGCATGTGAGCGAACTTGTGGACGCAAACCACTTTCAATAACCGCAAGGTATTTCAATTCCAAGGGCATTTCATATTTATCCAATGTTTCCTCAAACAAATCGAAATACAAGGCACTTCGTCCCAAAACAATTCGGGCAAAATTTCGTCTTTGTTCTACAAAAAACTTAACACTTGCCAACGAAGGTTCATTACACTGAAACTCGAAAGGACTTATGTTGTCCATCTTCGCCATGCGCATGCAGTATACCTCATCTGAAAACGACGGAATTTCGTTTGCTTCATAGTTCAAGGCTTGCATTACAGAATCGTAATCCGTCGAATTGGCATAATCGGCGTAAAAAGCATTTAAGCTTTGTTCCACCATCTTTAAAAATTTTTCAGGTTCAGGATCAGTCTGTTGAGCAGAAAAATTTTGCGCTAGGCACAGGAGGAAAATGGATAGGAAAAATTTCATTTAATTGTTTTTGGACAACGTATGAATGGAATTAGCTTGTAACTCCAAAATGGATTGTGAAAAGTTAAACATTGCCTTTTCTTCAAAATTTCTGGTCATTATTTGAACTCCAAAAGGAAGACCTTTACTATCGGTACCAATTGGCAATGAGATAGCTGGATTTCCGGTTAAGTTCGCATGAACCGTGAAAATATCTTGTAAATACATTTGAATGGGGTCGCTCAAATTACCAATTGGAAAAGCCGAAGATGGTGTAGTTGGCATTAAAATGAAATCAGCCGATTTTAATATTTCGTCTGTTTTAGTTTTCAAAACTGCTCGTACTTTTTGAGCTTTTGTATAATATGCATCGTAGTAGCCTTGAGAAAGAACGAATGTTCCTGCCATAATTCTGCGTTGAACTTCCGGTCCAAAACCTTCAGATCTTGATTTTTTATACGTTTGCTCTACGCCTTGTGCTTCAGAACTTCTATGTCCGTAATGCACACCGTCGAATCGAGATAAATTGGATGAAGCTTCAGCAGTTGTTAAAACATAGTAAGCCGGAACCATATAATCTAGATATGGAAATCGTACCCTTTCAATAGTATGGCCAGCCTCTTTCAATGCTTGGATTGTTTCATCCATCTTTGCTTTAACATCGGCAGCTATACCTGTATGATTTAAACAATCTTCAATAACAGCGATCGTTTTTTTCTCTGATGCCGCAAGAGTTGAATATCCGTCAACTGGTTTTGATGATGAAGTGCTATCCATTTCATCTTTTCCAGCCATTATTTCCATCAACAAAGCGTTGTCTTCGAGTGAATTGGTAAAGGGTCCAATCTGATCAAAAGAAGAAGCATACGCGATAAGTCCGTATCTGCTAATTCGACCATAGGTTGGTTTTGAGCCAAAGGTTCCTGTAAAAGACGCCGGTTGACGGATGGAACCTCCCGTATCACTTCCAAGCGCTGCAGTGCACATTCCAGATGCAACAGCCGCAGCCGAACCACCAGATGAACCACCGGGAACCAAATCCTTATTTAATGGATTTTTCACGGGGCCGTATGCTGAATTTTCGTTGGATGAACCCATTGCAAATTCATCGCAGTTTAGGCGACCAATAATAATTGCATCTTCCGCCAACAATCTCTCAACTGCGGTTGCAGAATAAAGAGAGGTAAATCCTTCTAATATTTTTGAAGATGCAGAAACTTTGTGGTCTTTGTAGCAAATATTGTCTTTCAAACCGATGACCATACCCGCCAATCGACCCGCATTTCCTGCTACTCTCTTTTGATCTATTCGTTTAGCTTGTTCTAATGCGGATGTTTCAAACACCTCCAAAAAGGCATTCAAATCCTGGTTTTCTTGAATTTTTCCAAGATATACCTGTACAATGTCAACAAGGGATGAACCACTTGTCAATTTCGCTTTTACATCAGCAAAAGTGCGTAAATCCGTCATAAAAGATTACTTGACTTCTTCTTCTTTCGATTCATCACCTTTGGATGCCTCCTTGAAATCTTTCATGCCTTTCCCTAGTCCTTTCATCAATTCAGGGATTTTCTTACCTCCAAAAAGAAGTAACAATACAACCAAAATTGCAATAACTTGCCAAGGACCAAACATTCCTAAAATCATCATAGCTAAAAATTTTTACAAAGTTAGGGAAAAATACGGTGCGAGACTACTATTTATGTGTGGGGTGAAATGAGAAAAATGTATAAAATTGATATAAAAAAGAAAGGGCGCATAAAATAAAAAGGAAGGGGCGTATGATTAAAAAAGAAGGGGCGTATTGCAATACGCCCCTTCTTTTTTAATTATTATTCTTTCTTATAATTTTCTAGCCACCTCAACTTCTTCGAAGGCTTCAACAATATCGCCAACTTTGATTTCGTTGAATTTGTCGATGTTTAATCCGCCTTCGTAGTTGTTTTTGATTTCTTTTACGTCGTCTTTGAATCGTTTCAATGAACCTAATACGCCTGTGTGAACAACAATTCCATCACGAATAACACGTATTTTCGAAGAACGTTTGATAATTCCGTCCAATACAAAGACACCAGCAATCGTGCCCACTTTCGAAATATCGAACGTTTCGCGAATTTCTGCAGAACCAAGTACTTTCTCTTCGATATCTGGAGAAAGCATTCCTTCCATTGCCGCTTTGATTTCATCTATCGCTTTGTAGATAATAGAATACAATCGAACGTCAATTTCTTCTTGATCCGCTAATTTTCTTGCTCCTAAAGTCGGTCTCACTTGGAAACCGATGATAATTGCATCTGAAGCAGAAGCTAAATTCACATCTGCTTCGGAAATTGCTCCAACACCTTTGTGAACGATACGAACGGCAATTTGCTCAGTCGATAAGTTCAACAAGGCATCTGCCAAGGCTTCGATAGATCCATCAACATCCCCTTTAACGATCAAGTTCAACTCTTTAAAGTCTCCAATCGCCAAACGACGGCCGATCTCATCCAAAGTAATGTGTTTCGTTGTACGAAGTCCTTGCTCACGGTATAATTGTTCTCTTTTGGTAGCAATTGAACGTGATTCACGCTCGTCTTCCATTACATAAAACTTATCTCCGGCGCTAGGGGCTCCATTGATTCCAAGAATTGAAACTGGTGTAGAAGGTCCCGCCTCTTTAAGGTTTGCACCACGTTCATCATGCATTGCGCGAACACGACCATGATTTCTACCTACCAACATAATATCTCCAACTTTCAAAGTTCCAGATTCAACCAACATATTGGTCACATAACCTTTTCCTTTGTCTAACGATGATTCGATAACTGTGCCCAATGCATTTTTATTTGGATTTGCTTTCAAGTCCAATAAATCTGCTTCAAGTAATATTTTTTCAAGTAATTCTTCAATGTTTAGCCCTTGTTTCGCTGAAATCTCTTGGCATTGGAATTTTCCCCCCCAATCTTCCACCAAAATATTCATATTGGACAATTGTTCTTTTACTTTATCTGGATTCGCCCCTGGTTTATCGATTTTATTAATCGCAAAAACCATAGGTACATCTGCAGCTTGCGCGTGAGAAATAGCCTCTTTCGTTTGAGGCATCACATCATCATCCGCTGCAACTATAATAACGGCAACATCCGTGACTTGTGCACCACGAGCACGCATGGCGGTAAAAGCTTCGTGACCCGGTGTATCTAAGAAAGTCAATTTACGACCGTTCTTCAATTCCACGGAGTAAGCACCAATATGCTGTGTAATTCCTCCAGCTTCACCTTCGGTAACGTTTTCGTTTCGAATTCTATCCAGCAATGATGTTTTACCATGATCAACGTGACCCATAACCGTGATAATCGGTGAACGAGGAACTAAATCTTCTGGTTTGTCTTCTACTACAGGAATAGACTCTTGTACTTCGGCAGAAACGAATTCAGTTTGGTATCCAAATTCTTCAGAAACGATTTGAATTGTTTCCGCATCCAACCTTTGGTTGATGGAAGCAAAAATTCCTAAGGTCATACAAGCTGAAATAACTTGAGTGGACTGAACGCCCATCATAGAGGCCAACTCAGAAACAGTAACGAATTCCGTCAGCTTCAAGAATCTTTCTTGCGCTTGTTGTTCCATTTCCTCCATTTCACGCTTCTGAGCGTTTACTTCACGTTTGGAACGTCGGTTTTTGGATGCTTTCGACTTACCTCCTTTATTCGAAAGTCTCGCCAAAGTATCCTTAATTTCTTTTTGGATATCTTTTTCTGTGATCTCCGCTTTGGGCGTACGATCTTTGTTGAAGCGATTGTTTCCAATTTGGGGTCTTCCGACACCTCCACCTCCACTTTTCGCGGTATCCACTTTTTTGATACGTTTTCTTTTCTTTCGATCTGCGTTATCATTCGATCTGCTGCTCGTTTTTGGTCGATCAACAGGCAATACTATCTTTCCAACTACTGTAGGCCCAGAAATCGATTTTGTTAATGCACGAATAGTTTCTATTGGTTTTACTGCGTCTTCAGGTTTTTCTTCTGACTTTGGTTTTTCAGCAATCTTTGGCTTGTTGGCTTCAAAAATTTTCTTAGATGCTTCTGCAGATGCCGCTTTTTCAGCCTCTTTGTCTTCTTTTGATTTCTTACTAGGTCGTGTCTTCGCGTTGATACTGTCTAGGTCAATTTTACCTAAAACTTTTACGTCAGATGTCGATTCAACTTTTAGTTTTTCCTCAGCTTCAACCTTAGGTTTCTCTTTCGGTTCTTCTTTTGGAGTCTCAGCAACAACTTCTACTTTCTCTTCTTCAATGACAGGATCAGGGACAACAACTGGTTCTGACGCCTTAACTGGTTCTGGTTCCTTTTCTACTGGAGCAGGTTCAGCCTCAGCACGTTGATCTCGAATAGAAATCGTTTCTCTCTTTTCACGCGTTGGAATTACTTGCTTTGTTTTTTCTTTCAAAGCTGAATCAGCGGCAAATTCTGTACAAAGCATCTCGAAATGTTCGGGTGCTAATTTTGTATTCGGATTAGAATCAATATTGATTCCTTTGGATTCCAAATGCTCCACTAAATTCTGGATCCCTACGTTGAGTTCACCTGCTGCTTTTCCTAATCTTGTTGGTCTTACCGCCATAAATAATTCTGCGTTCTTTTTTATTTTTGAAAACCCTAAATTTTCGGGTACAAATGTAAGTTTTATTACCTAAAACAGTAAAAAAACTAAACTACACCTTGAATGACTGGAACAAAAGTCAAAGTCGCGAAACCCTTTTCTTCCTTCATTCAGACCTAAAAATACTATCTTTTTTTTACTTTTCGGGGTTTCCATTCTTCAAAAACTCAATGTTCCCGCTGATTAGCTCCCAAAATGAAAAGTAAAATGGAAACTCCCTCGGCTTTATTTTTCAATGGAACCAGATGGGAATTCCCAATATTCAATTCTTGTTATTCGAACTCTGAACGAAGAATTTTCATTACTTCCTCCACTGTTTCTTGCTCTAAATCTGTTCTTTTAACGACATCTTCAACTGAAATTTCCAATACTGCTTTTGCTGTATCACATCCAATTGCTTTCAATTCGTCTATAATCCAGCTATCGATTTCATCAGAGAATTCTTCTAAATCTACATCTTCGATATCTACCTCACCATCTCTGTAAACGTCTAATTCATACCCACAAAGTTTTCCGGCCAATTTAATGTTGTGCCCTCCACGACCAATTGCCAAAGAAACTTGGTCTGGTTTCAAGAATACTTTTGCTCGTCCTTCTTCTTCCGAAATTTCGATAGAAGTTATTTTCGCTGGAGACAAAGCTCTTGCGATCAACAATTGAGGATTTGCCGTGTAATTAATAACGTCGATGTTTTCGTTTTTCAACTCACGAACGATTCCGTGAATACGAGAACCTTTCATACCAACGCATGCTCCAACTGGATCAACTCGGTCGTCGTATGATTCTACGGCAACTTTCGCCCTTTCACCTGGCTCACGAACAATTTTCTTGATAGTAATCAAACCGTCAAAAACCTCAGGAACTTCTAATTCGAACAAACGCTCCAAAAACTCTGGTGCTGCGCGAGAAAGAATAATCACCGGGCTGCTGTTACGCATGTCCACTTTCGCAACTACTGTACGAACTGATTCTCCTTTTTTGAAATAATCTGAAGGAATTTGCTCCGATTTTGGTAACAACAATTCGTTTCCTTCGTCGTCCAAAATCAAAATCTCTTTCTTCCAAACTTGGTACACCTCGCCCGTAACGATTTCACCGATACGCTCTTTGTATACTTTGTACAGATTGTCTTTCTCTAATTCCATGATGCGAGAAATCAAGTTTTGACGCAATGAAAGAACGTTACGACGACCAAAGTCAGCGAATTTAAATTCTTCTGTCACTTCTTCTCCAATTTCGAAATCTGGCTCTACTTTAATTGCATCAGAGTATGCAATTTCCGTATTCGGATCTTCTACTTCTCCGTCATCAACGATTTCTTTGTTCAAGAAAATCTGAACATCCCCTTTATCGATGTTTACAACGATATCGATGTGCTCATCTGTGTTGAATTTTTTCTTCAACATCGCACGAAAAACGTCCTCTAGAACGCTTTGCATTGTTTGCTTGTCGATGTTTTTTAACTCCTTAAACTCCGAAAACGAGTCAACTAATCCCAAACTATCCATGTTTGCTTATTTAAATGATATAACAATTTTTGTTTCCTTTATTTCACTCATCGGGAAATACTTTTCCTCGACAATATCTTGCTTTTTCTTTTTGCCTTCAATTTTGACGCGTTTCTCTTGGCGGATGGTCAAACCTTCTTTATCGACCTGAATCATTTCACCTTCTTCCACTGTCTTATTGTTCAACTTTACAGTTACATTTCGACCTATGTTTTTAATAAACTGAGGTAAAACACGCAAAGGTTTGTCCAATCCCGCCGATGAAACATGCAATTCAAAATCTTGTTCTTCGCGATCCAAATTGTGTTCCACATTACGAGAAACGGACATACAATCTACGATAGCTACATTTCCTTCATGCTTGTCTATTTCAACATGAATAATATTATTTGCAGTTATCTTCAATGACACGACGAATAAGCCATTATCTAGCTCTGCGATGCGTTCATCTATTAATTCCGTTACTTTTTTCTTTGTAATCATTTGGTTATAAAAAGAGGGGACTGTCGTCCCCTCTTATCTTTATTGTCATTCATTTGATAATGCAAATGTACAGCTTTTTTTGTAACTAGCAAGAATTGATTGACAAAGAGCTTTTACTTTTCCGAAAGTTTAACGAAATTCGTGCTATGTTAGTCGAAATTCTAGACAAAGTTGTCTCTACTCAATTATTTGATAGAAAATTTGTTTGCGACCTTGCAGCTTGCAAAGGGGCTTGTTGTGTAAAAGGAGATTCTGGTGCACCCTTGACCTATGACGAGGTGGATCAATTGGAACAAGACTTGGATGAATATCGCCCTTATATGCGTCCTGAAGGAATTGCAGAAGTTGAAAAATCAGGTGTTTTTTACATTGATCAAGACAATGATCCCGCAACTGCCTTAATAAACGGTGGTGAATGTGCGTTTGTTTTTTTCGATGGAGATGGTACTGCAAAATGCGCCGTTGAAAAAGCGCATTCGGAAGGGAAGACGGATTTTAAAAAACCAATTTCTTGTCATTTATTTCCAATTCGAGTTAAGAAATTCGACAAAATGACTGCGCTGAATTATAGCGAATGGGATATTTGCGAACCCGCTTGTGCTTGTGGTGATAAATTGGACGTTCCTGTTTATCTCTTTTTGAAAGAGCCTATTCAACGTGCCTTTGGAGAAGAATTTTACAAGGAGTTGGACGTAGTCGGCAAATTGCTGCGCAACGAAAAATTAGATTAATGGCTGTATTGCCGGTATATATTTCCATGCTTTTTATTTTTACGGTATTTGCTACGCTTGGATTATTTATTGGGTTCTGAAAAATTCAATTTCGAAAAAAAAAGAAATTCTTTAAAAATTACACTTGTATTGTTCGGTTGGTTAACCGTCCAATTCATTTTCAATATAAAAGGCCTTTATTCCGACTTTCCAAATTCAATTCCTCCCAAAATTGCTTTATTCGGTATAGCGCACACTTCTTTGGTCATTGCTGTTCTGTTTTTCACCCATTCTGGAAGAACTTTTATCGACAGATTACCATTAAAGCAGATTACCTATTTGAATGTGGTTAGAATTCCAGTTGAAATTGTACTTTTCTCACTTGCTTTTCACCAAATGATTCCGGTGATTATGTCATTTGAAGGATTGAACTTCGATATTTTTGCAGGAACAACCGCATCATTAATCGCCTACTGCGGCTATACCAAAATGAAAATAGGACGGTCTTGGATTTTACTTTGGAATATCATCAGTTTGGGTCTTCTAATTACGATCATCATTATCGCCATTTTATCGGCTCCTTCACCTTTTCAAAAAATCATTTTTGATAGACCAGAATTCGCTTTGTCCTTTTTTCCTATCACTTGGCTGCCAACATTCGTTGTACCGATGGTGTTATCTGGCCATTTCGGAAGTATTCACCGATTAGTTAAGAGGAAAGAAACAAATGAAAATTAGCCACCATTTTCATAATTAAACGTCACTAAATTATAACGTTAAACATACATTCGAAAATTCGAATCAATATTATAAATTTGAACTATTATTTAGATTAATTTTAGGAGAAATGAAATACCTTTTATTGGCCGTTATTAGCTTATTTAGTGCAAAACTATTCAGTCAAAACCTTGTTCCCGACCCAGGATTTGAAAACTGGAATGGAACTTCTGGCTTTTTTATGGCACCACTTTTCGATTGGAATACAGCGGCCAATTCACCAGACCATCACCACCAATCCAATCCGATTGGTAATAACCTGACTAGTGCAGACCCTTCACAGCCTTTGTTAAATAACGGAAACACGGGACACGGTGCTGTTTATGCAGGACTTGGTTGTTTAGGAGCATATAAAGCAAACGGTGGTGGAGGAAACAGTGAGTGGGCATCTACTTTGCTGACATCTCCTTTAGAAAAAGATTCATGTTACAAGGTTTCTTTCTACATCCAAAATAAAAAGAATCAACTTGCCTTTCCAATGGCTACAAGCAATTGGGGAGTATATTTTGGAAATACAGCAACAACTGCTGCCCCGCAAAGCATAAGCTATGGTGCTTCAGGTCCAAATTGGGCTTCTTACCCACAAATCATAGATGGAATTGCATGGCAATATATTGAATTACACATTGTTCCTGATTTCGCCTATACTTATTTGAATATTGGGTATGTAGGGGATTGGTTGAATGGAAACATGATTCAATGGAGTACCTCTGGTTCAGTTGGGTTTTATGTTTGGATTGACGAAGTAAGCGTAGAAAAAGTATCAGGATGCTGTCCAACAGTAATTACGTCAGTTACACATACTGATGAAACATGCAGCCAGAACAACGGAACAGTAACCGTAAACACAAATGGAACGCCAGCTACTTTTACCTTGATAAACGTAATGACGGGAGCAACAGTAGCCGCAAACACGACAGGTTTATTTACTGGTCTTGATGTCGGGAAATATTTTGTGACCGTTGATGACGGAATTTGCTCTCAACCGACAGCCGTTCAAGAAATAATGGATGTTGGAACACCTCCAGTTGCCGGAATCGATGGCGCTGTTACAGTTTGTGCAACAGGTGGAGTCACGAATCTGTTTAGTGCGCTTACTGGTTCTCCAAATGTAGGTGGCACGTGGTCACCGGCTTTGGCAAGTGGTACAGGTGCTTTCAATCCTAGCGTAGATCCAGGAGGCGTGTATACATATTACGTAACCAACAATTGCTGGACGGATTCATCAACTGTAACGGTAACCTTAACAACAACTCCAGATGCAACAATTACGCAAGCTGGACCATTCTGTACAGGAAGTCCTGTCGTAACTTTATCAGCTGCTACGGTTGGAGGAAATTGGTTTGGAAATGGAATTGCGAATTCATCAGCTGGCACCTTCGATCCATCTTTAGCGCCTGTCGGAAGTCATATAATTACTTACCTAATTCCAGGTTCTTGTTCAGCGTCTGACACCATTCTATTGACCATTTTACCAATTGAAGATGCAAGTTTTAGTTATTCAACAACGAATTATTGTAATACGGGCAACTCTGTTTTACCAGCTGTCACTGGCGATCCAGGCGGTGCCTTTACGATGGCTCCAGCAGGCACAATTGACGGCGCTACGGGTGAATTAGATTTGGCTGCATCAGGAGCTGGAACGTATACTATTTATTACACGACGAATGGTGTTTGTCCTGATTTGGACTCTGCCACAATTCAGGTTTCTACTCAGATTTCAGTGAATGTTACGCCAACTGGACCTTTCTGTATCGATGCAGGTACACAAACAATAGTTGCTGACATGCCAGGTGGAACTTGGTCTGGAACAGCAGTGAATGATCCTTCGGGTGAATTCAATCCAGCAGTGGCTGGTGTTGGAACATGTCAAATTATTTATACCGTTCCCGGATTATGTGGCGATGCGGATACTATTCAAGTTGTGGTAAATGGATTGCCAAATGCAGATGCAGGAGTTGACCAAATGATTTATGAAGATTCAACGACTGTTATCTCGGCAACCGGAGGTCAAACGTATGTTTGGACACCAGGCACAGATTTAGGATGTGATTCATGTGCAACGACGACTGCAACACCAACAGTCGCTACGACATATACAGTTACCGTAACGGACATAAATAATTGTGTAAGTACAGATCAAATGCTTATTTCTTTGCTTAAGAATATCATTCCGGGTGCTCTGTATGTTCCAAACGCATATACTCCTAATGGAGATGAGCACAACAACAATTTCCGAGTTACTGGAGAATCAATCAAGAAATTCCACATGGAAATTTACGATCGTTGGGGTAATAAAGTATTCGAAACGGAGGATTACACCAGTCATTGGGATGGAACGTTTGGCGGCAAACCCTGTCCGCAGGGCGTGTATACCTATACGATTCGTTACGCTCACGATTTTGACACAGATGAAATCTTAACAAAGACCGGGCACGTAAGTATCTTACGATAGAATTAATTACGAATTATTAAATTATGAATTACGTCAGTTTACGTATAATTCGTAATTGATTACCCGTGTATGGTTTCTTCTTTTCCGTATTTGGCGATAACAGTTGCTTCAAAGTCCAGCCATTCTTGCCAGCGTTTATCGACTTTATTGGCGTTTCCGTATTGTTTCGCGAACTTCAAGAACAAAGTGTAATGTCCTGCTTCCGACACCATTAAATCGTGGTAGAATTTAGCCAATTTCGGTTCTTTGATGTTTAAGGAAAGGACCCTGAAACGTTCACAACTTCTAGCTTCAATCATTGCCGAAAAAAGCAACCTATCCACTAAGGCTTGATCTCTGCTTCCGTCCTTTTTCATGAATTTTGCGAGTTCGTTTACGTATGAATTTTTGCGTTCGCGTCCCAATTCTATACCTCGTTCTTTGATTAGTTCGTGCACCAATTCGAAATGCTCCATTTCTTCTTGAGCAAGTTTTATCATTTCTGATACTAAGTCAGGTTTTTCAGAGTTGTTGACGATTATGGATATGGCATTTGTTGCGGCTTTTTGTTCGCACCAAGCGTGATCGGTGAGTATTTCACTGATATTTGATTCTACGATATTTACCCAACGCGGGTCTGTTGCAAGTTTTAAGCCAAGCATTTTTTTGTGTTTTTGGTAAAGATAGGAGAAAGTGAATTGAGAAACTAGATTAGAGAGCAGAGAAAAGCCGAGCAACATCTCTGTTCTCGGCTCTCTAAGCTCTGTTCTATTTCTTAGTTATTCAAAGCCTCAGCTCCTCCAACGATCTCTAGGATTTCGTTTGTAATGGCTGCTTGACGAGCTTTGTTATATTGTAATTTTAAATCTTTTTGAAGGTCGCTTGCGTTGTCCGTTGCTTTGTGCATCGCTGTCATTCTTGCTCCGTGTTCAGATGCTTGTGAATCCAACAATCCTTTGAACAATTGAATTTTCAATGATTTTGGAATCAAATCATCAACGATTTCTTCTTTAGACGGTTCAAAGATGTAATCTCCTGAGCTTTTTCCTGCCTCTTGTTCTGTTGCAACGATTGGTAATAATTGCTCAGTAATAACGTTTTGTGTAGCTGCATTTACAAATTGATTGTAAACGACAACTACTTTATCAAACTCTTTGTTCACGAAACGAGCCATCAATTCCTCCGCAATTTGAGTGTTGTGATCGAATGTCAAATCGTAAAAAATATCTTCTGCTTTCGCCAAGGATTCGTTGGTGTAATAAAACTCCGAACGTTTGAAAGCATCTTTTACTTTCTTACCTAGACACAAAACTTTTGGGTTGGCGTTCTTGAACTCTCCGTTCAATAATACATTCACCTTTTTGATGATGTTGTTGTTGAATCCACCACACAAACCACGGTTAGAAGTTACTGCAACGATTAATATGTTGTTCACTTCACGTTGTGCTGAATATGCGTTTTCAGAGATATCCAATGTTGCGCTCACATTACTCAAAATCTCCTGCAATTTTACCGAATAAGGTCGCATTTGCGTAATTGCATCTTGCGCTTTTTTCAGCTTTGCTGCAGAAACCATTTTCATGGCTGAAGTAATTTGCATCGTTGAACCAACGGATACAATTCGGTTTCGTATTTCTTTTAAGTTTGCCATCTTTTGAAATTTGAAATAAGAAGGCAGAAATAAGAAAGGCATCTTTCAACCTTCTAAATTCTTACTTCTAAATTCTTTTTTAATATTTCGCTGCTATTTCTTTCGCTACTTTTCCAAGAACGTCAGTCAACTCATCTGTGTATTTTCCTGCTTTCAATGAAGCCAATACGTCAGCATGTTTTGCTTCCAAATAATCCAAGTACTCTGTTTCGAATTCTTTTACTTTCTCTACAGGAACGTTTTGAATCATTCCTTTTGTTCCAACATAGATAATCGCAATTTGCTTCTCAACTGGGTAAGGATCCCCTTCCATTTGCTTCAAGATCTCAACGTTACGAGAACCTTTGTCCAAAACTGATTTCGTTGCAGCATCTAGATCTGAACCAAACTTTGCAAAAGCCTCCAACTCACGGTATTGTGCTTGATCCAATTTCAAAGTCCCTGCTACTTTCTTCATTGATTTAATCTGCGCATTACCTCCAACACGTGATACTGAGATACCAACGTTAATCGCTGGTCGAATACCAGAGTTAAATAGATCCGTTTCCAAGAAAATCTGACCATCAGTAATCGAAATTACGTTGGTAGGAATGTATGCAGAAACGTCACCTGCTTGTGTTTCAATAATTGGAAGTGCTGTCAAAGAACCACCACCTTTTACTTTTCCTTTCAAAGAAGGAGGAAGGTCATTCATTTGTGCTGCAATTGTATCATCATTAATGATTTTCGCTGCACGCTCTAATAAACGGGAGTGAAGGTAGAATACATCACCTGGGTAAGCCTCACGACCTGGAGGACGACGAAGTAACAAAGAAACCTCACGGTAAGCTACGGCTTGTTTTGATAAATCATCATAAACGATCAATCCTGGGTGACCTAAATCACGGAAGTACTCACCAATCGCTGCTCCTGTCATCGGTGCGTAAAACTGCATCGGTGCTGGATCTGCTGCGTTTGATGCAACAACAACTGTATAGGCCATTGCTCCCGCGTCTTCTAATTTCTTAACGATACCTGCAACCGTTGAACCTTTTTGACCAATAGCTACATAGATACAGAAAACTGTTTCTCCTCTATCGTGGAATTCTTTTTGGTTGATAATTGTATCGATACAAACGGTAGTTTTACCTGTTTGACGGTCGCCAATAACCAACTCACGTTGACCACGTCCAACTGGAATCATCGCGTCAATCGCTTTGATACCTGACTGAAGTGGTTCAGTAACTGGCTCACGGAAGATAACACCTGGTGCTTTTCTTTCAATTGGCATTTCAAATGTTTCTCCTTGAATAGGCCCTTTACCATCAATTGGTTCACCCAAAGTATTCACAACTCTACCAAGTATTCCGTGACCTACATTTACTGAGGCGATTCGTCCTGTACGTTTTACCGTGTCACCTTCTTTTACCAAAGTAGAACGACCCAATAATACTGCACCTACGTTATCTTCCTCAAGGTTCATCACAATTCCTTGCAATCCGCCGTCGAAATCAATCAACTCACCTGCTTGCGCTCCAGTAAGTCCATAAATACGCACGATACCATCACCAATTTGGAGTACAGTACCTACTTCTTGCAACTCTGCTTCCGATTTAAATCCGGATAGCTGCTCTTTCAAAATTACAGAAACTTCTGCTGGTTTTACATCTGCCATAATATGTGTGTGTTCCACTAAGCTGAACCTAGTGAGTTAAACGTTGTTTTAAATTATTCAATTGACTCGACACGGAAGCATCAATTTGTTTGTCTCCCATCTTTACAATGAAGCCTCCAATTAATGTAGGGTCTATCGTTTCTTTTACTTCTAATATTCCTTTTACGTAATCGTCTACTTTTACAAGTATCGTTTTACGTGTAGCGTCGTCCAAAGCAACTGCAGTTACCAATTCCACTGGAACGATTCCTTTTTGCGCTTTTACTTCTTGGTTGAAGGTACGAGCAATTTCTGGTAAAATAGCCTCACGACCATTTTTAGTCACCAACTCAAAGAAAGACATTGTTACTTTTTCGAACTGACCGAATACGCTTTTGATAACTTCTAACTTCTTGCTTCCAACGATAATCGGGCTTGCCAAAAGACGTCCCAATTCAGGATTGGTCTCCAAAGATTGAGAGAAGAAATTCATATCTCCCTCAACAGAGTCCAAGTTCCCTTTTTCAAGAGCAAGGTCTAAAAGTGATTTCGCGTAACGAATAGCTGCTTTAGTTCCTTTCATGCTTTCTATTAATTCATTTTAACTTCAGCTGCCAACTTTTCAGCTAATGCTTTCTGGTTGTCATTTGAAGACAAATCTTGACGAACAAGTTTTTCTGCGATCTCCAAAGAGAAAGAAGCAACTTGATTTTTCAATTCTGAAATCGCTGCCGTTTTTTCACTGTTGATTGCTTCACGAGCAGAAACCATAACTTTCTCTGCTTCAATTTTCGCTGCATTTTTAGAATCTTCAACCATTTTGGTTGCTACTTCTTTTGCATCGCGAACGATTGCATCTCTTTCCGCTCTTGCTTCTTTCAACAAGTTTTCGTTTTGAGACTGCATTGCTTTCATTTCAGCTTTCGTTTTCTCAGCTAATTCTAACGACTCAGAAATCTTTGCTTCACGATCATTGACCGCCTTCAACATTGGTTTCCAGGCAAATTTAGCCAAAAGCAATAACAACAAAACGAAGACGATGCTCGTCCAAATAATGAGTCCTAAATCCGGTGTAATTAATTCCATTTTATATCTTTTTAAATCAAATAGTTAATAAACCACTGCGACAACCAACCGTTGAAGCAGTGGTTTTGAAAAACTTAAGCAGGAACTCCTGTGTTCAATCCTAAGAATCCTACAACGACACCAAAAAGGGCTACACCCTCAATAAGTGCTGCTGCGATAATCATTACAGACTGAATTTTTCCTGCGGCTTCTGGTTGACGTGCGATTGCGTCCATTGCTGAACCACCGATTCTACCAATTCCAACTCCAGCACCTAATACTGCTAGACCTGCGCCAATTGCTGCTACACTTCCGAACATAACTATTTGTTTTTATTTAATTACTAATTAATGGTGAGCTTCCTCTACAGCTGCTCCGATAAATAAAGCGGTCAATAAGGCAAACAAATATGCTTGCAATAATGCCACTAACAATTCAAGAACCGAAATAAACAAAGCCATTGGGACAGACATTGCTCCCCAAGCTGCGCTTTGGTTTATAAATATGATTCCGATAAATGCCAAGATGATAACGTGACCTGCTGTGATGTTAGCAAACAAACGAATCATTAAGGCAAAAGGCTTTGTTAAGATTCCAATCAATTCAATTGGCATCATGAAGAACTTCATCGCTACAGGCACACCTGGCATCCAGAATACGTGTCCCCAGTAGTTTTTGTTGGCTGAAAATACGGTCAACAACAAAGTACAAACCGCCAAGAATAAAGTAATTGAAATATTACCTGTCAAGTTAGATCCCAAAATTGGAATAGAACCCAACATGTTTGAAATCCAGATAAAGAAGAACAATGTCAATAGATAAGGAACGTACTTCTTGTATTTTTTCTCTCCGATATTGTCTTTCGCGATCTCATCTCGAACGAAAACAACAAATGGTTCAACAAATTTTGATAACCCCTTAGGTGCAACGGGTCCGTTTTTTACATAATGTCTCGCAGCGCCCCACATCATTAGGAAAACAACAACGAAGCTCAAAAACAAAGCAACAACATTTCTGGTTATAGAAACATCGAAAGGTTTAGCGTTGGTAACATTTGCTCCATCGAAGTGCAATTCACCATCACCATTCAATTTGTAAACTTTTTCTTTATAAAGACCGTACCCTTCTGCAGGGCCAGATCCCGCCATGTATGACTTCGGTTCACCACCTTCGCCATGCGTGTCGTATTTTATTTCCCCGTGATAAAAATGAGAAGAAGAGAAGGTTTTGATTCCGCCATCAAAAAGAATGATAGGTAAATAAATAGAAACTCCATCATGATGACCTCCCCACAAGTGGTATTGGTGCGCATCTTGAACGTGCTCCATGATAAACTTCCCAGCATCGAACTTTTCGTGGTGTTCAGCTGCTACACCGTGTGCTTCTCCTGAGGGCGAATGCGCATCTCCACTAGCAAAACTAGTAACTGATAAAAGAGCTGCAAATGCAGAAAATATGAATGTTTTCATGCTAAAGTTCATATCCATTTTGATAATTTTAGACCTCAATTGCTCTTAATTTTTGCGCAAAGGTAGACAATCTTTCTTTAAAGTCCACAACTTTTGAATCAATAAAAATCAACAAGAAAAACTAAGCTTTTCAACGATGAAATTACTTCTCTGTGAAAAAGCTGCTAAAGTCAGCCATCACAATATTTATCCTAGAAATACGGGCCTGCATTTCAGCCAAAACCAAGGGGTCTTCTTCAGCTGCTTTTTGACCTTCCAAATCCTCTTTTCGTTGGTTCAATGTTTCAACCAAGTATTCCACGCTTTGACTGGTAAACATCTTTGTATAATATCCACCTTTTCTATTCAAATGTCGGTATACTTTCAATGACTCGCTGATTTGGTCTTCGCTCATTCTCGCATTGAACAAGGTGTAGGCGTTCATCGAAGCGAGTTGGTCGTAAATGCCCAATTGTCTATTCATCAATAAATCTCGGAAAAAGGTAGCGTTATCTTCTGTTCCTGAAACGCTATAAACTTGTGCCACAGAAGCTAATATTTCAGATGAGTTTTCATTTTCTAACTTTTTAGCGGATACCAAGGCCAAATCTGGATCTAGATTACTCAATTGTTTCAATGCTGTTCCTATCACCAAATAACTTTGGTCTTTGTCAATCACTGATTGTAATAGCTCTGCCATATCATCACCCTTCGCATTTTTTGATAAAAACGCCGCTGCAGCCACTCGTACTTGTGATTTAGGATCTGAAAACATTAAGTTTTTAATGATTTTTTCAGAGATCATTTGCTTGTCGCTAGACATTTTAGCTGACATTTGAATGGCTTTTACCCGGATGTGCCAAAATGAATCGTTCAATCCATCCAATATCATTTGATCAGACGACGCATTCCCATATTCCACGCCATTTTCAAGAGATTGAAGTCGAGTTTCGTATCGATCTGAATTGTAGAATTGATACACGTACTGCGATTGCGGTTTGCCTTCGGTGATTTTTCCCAACAACATTTTCTCTTCGTCAAAAACCACTGCGCGTAGCGTACCATTGTAGGGCAATTCGAAGTTTTCTTCCAATTCATCTACCCAAACACGGTGTACTCTTTTTCCATTCGAATCATGAACAGCTATATCAACTGGCAATTTGAATACAGCAAATCTTTCAGAATCTTGACTTTGAACCACGTTCACCGTAACAGTGAGATTTACCTCATCTTTTGTTTGCGTCACTTCAAGAATCGGATGTCCTTTTGATTCATACCATTGTTTGAAAAACCAATTCAAATCTTCGCCCGAAACTTCTTCAAAAGCCAGACGCAACTGATGATATTCGGCCGCTTTGAATTTATTGTCGTTCAAATATTTCGAAAGGGCTGTGAAGAAAGCATCGTCACCCAAATAGTTGCGAAGCATGTGTAAAATTCGTCCTCCTTTATTGTACGAGTGACCATCAAACATTTTTTCTTTATCCGAATAATGGAACCAAGCCAATTCGTGGTAACCGCCCATTTGTGACGATTGCATGTATCCATCTTCTTCTTTTACCGCTTGATAATCTGCTTCGTCCCTTCCGTATTTGTACTCGTCCCATAAATATTGCGAGTAATTCGCGAAAGATTCGTTCAAAGTAAGGTTGGACCATGACTCTGCAGTAACTAAATCGCCAAACCAATGGTGGAACAATTCATGTGCAATAGTCGATTGATCGTTGTCATCCAATAATTCGCGCTCCGTTTTGTAGGTATAATCACCAAAAATTACGGCTCCTGTATTTTCCATTGCTCCTGAAACATAATCACGAACAACGATTTGGTGGTACTTATCCCATGGATATTCGACTTTCAATAATTTCGAGAAATGACTGATCATTTCTGGAGTTTCCCCAAAAATTGCTTTAGCGCTTGATTCCCACTCTTTCTCCACGTAGTAATTAACGTCCATTTTAGACCCATCAGGTCTGGTATACGAATCTTTAATCACAACAAACTCACCTACTCCCATCATAAATAAATACGGTGCATGTGGCAAATCTTGTTTCCAATGATCCGTTCTTGTTCCGTCGGCGTTCTTTTTCGAGGAAATCATTTTCCCATTCGACAAGGTCGTGTATTTGTCTTTCACAGTCATGAAAATTTCTTGAGACGTTTTCACGTTTGGCGCATCGATAGTCGGGAACCAAACTGAGCTTGACTCCGTTTCACCTTGGGTCCAAATTTGTGGCATTTTATTGCTTTCCTCGCTTTTCGGATTGATGAAAAACAAACCTTTATCCGAAGTAATAGCGTCGCTCCCGCCAGTAGTTCTTTCATCCGGTTTAGCGATATAGTCGATAACGATTGTGTATTTGTCAGTTCGAGTATAGGTTTTCCCCAATTTGATTCTCAAAAAATCTTCGGCGTAGATGTAGGTTAAATCCTTGCCTGCCATTTGCACTTTCAAAATCTCCATTCCTTTGGCGTCGAGCACAATAGAATCGGATGGATAAAAGTGAGGTTTAGCTGTTATTGTCGCTTTACCATTCATTTGAGACTCGTCCCAGTTGAAATTCACCTCCAATTTTGTGTGAATTAAATCGGTGTACACTGTTTCAGTTGCGCGATATTCAGTCGGTTCAGCGATGACTTCCGTTTCCAACTCATCCCAAAGAGGAGTGCCAACTAATACTTTTTCAACTTGTGCTTCCTCCTTTTTATTTTTACTCGTTCCACATGCAAATAGCAGTGCTCCAATAAATAAGAATGATAATACTCTTGTCATTTTTTTGATTTTTGAGGTACAAAACTCAGGAAAAAAATTGGTCGGCACAACGTAAACACGTTTCTGATTGTTGTTTTCTGTTAATTTTGTAGTGAAACACAAGTGATTATGGCGACGAAACATTGGTTGATTGATGGTAAAGAAGTGATTGGTGCAGGCGGAGCTACTTTGAAATGGGAAGACCGCAAGTATTTCACCTTGGAATACAAAGGCCATGTGTACAACGGAGAAGTGTTAAATGAAAACACAGAAAACAATGTGCTCGACATAAAAATCAATCACCGCGTGTTTCAAGTTAAAAAGCAAGGTCCCTTGGATGATCTTATCGCATCACTTGGGATGGACAAGCCGAAAATCAAGAAATTAAAAGAACTCACAGCACCTATGCCAGGACGAATCGTCAGTTTGGCGGTGGAAGTTGGCCAAGCCATAGAAGAAGGAGACGAAATTCTATCTCTGGAAGCGATGAAAATGGAAAATATTTTGAAAGCAGAAGGTGTTGGAATTGTGAAATCCATTTTGGTTAAAAGCGACCAGGTTGTCGACAAAGGAATGGTGATGATAGAATTTGAATAAGCGATTGCCTTCCATTCCGCTCAATCATCGCTGATATGGAAATGAAAAAAGTCCCCTGGGCAAAATTATACATGAACTCTTTCGAAAGCTCTTGAAATAATATTCGGGTATTTGCCGCCAAATTCAACAATACACCACATTTTAAAACTTTTGAGCTCTTCCGTGTCCGAAATCCAAGTGAGCGCTTTATTGAGTTCCTTTTGAAAGAGTATTCTATCAAAGGTCACATTGCTCAGGATTTTCTTCGTTAGTTCTAACATATCTGGTCGTATTTTAAGGTTACCTTAAAGAAACGCAAACTTCTTATTTGTATTTCTAAAAAAACCCTAAAGTTTTCAACTGAGTAATTTTGGCGGTATGGAAAACCTGTTTAAAACAAAACCCCTCTACCATAGGCAAAGGGGTTTAACAAAAGTATTTGAATACGTTAAATAAATTTCTTTTTAATTACTTGGTACACTTCGTGGGTTACTTGGTCGAAGACGTAGATCAAAAGGTGTGAGTTCTCGGCTGTGTATTGTGATGGAATAGCTAATGAATAATCATAATAATATTTGCCATTCGCATCTAAGTTATCATCGGAAATTTTTTGACCATTCATATCTCCATTGATGTGAAATTTCAAAAGATCACGATGCACATAATCTTGGATATCCCCCAATTGCCAATCTTTCTGCGGCTTGACTATGGAGTCCTCATAAAAAGCAACAACCAGGCGCAATTCATTCGTTATTGGGATAACTGGGTCAGCCTCAATATGAATAAATGCCCCGTTTGTGGAAGGGAAATAATTGACAATAGTTTGCAGGTTAACACGCAAGTCGTTCGCAGAAATAATTGAGTTGGCCTTATTTGCCCATTCATTTTTATCCAAGCTTATTTGGCCTGATGTGCTTTCAAATCTACTTACATTTCCTGATGGATTTCCTAAAAATCCATTTCCAGGCAATTCACCAAAAAATCCGCCAATTTGTGAACTCACTGAATTTGTAAAATCATATTCATAATATGGCGAAGAGGTAGACTGAAAACTATTCGGCAAAACGTTGTAAGTTGGTCCAGTATGAAGAGTTGAAACAAAAACCCTTCCAGGATTAGCCATTTCTGTATTATGTGCAACTGCTGCCGCGTCTGGACAAAATATACATGTGTGGCCCGTAAAATCTTCAATTAAAACATTGCGATTGATATTGGTATTTGGTGAAAATGTGGGTGCTACATAATCCGTAATATTTCCCGGATATAGCGTTGGGTCTAATCCTCCTGTATAGGTTTGGACAGGATAGGCGTTATTCACTTTATTACATGACAAAAGGGTAAACGCTATAATCGAACTGAATATAAATATGTTTTTCATAGTCTAAAAGCTTTGAGTAAAGTTCAAGGTTAAACCATTATTGGCTGGAACAAATCGACAAACTCCGCCAACACAGAAAAGTCCAGCTCGCTGGCGACCGTATGAAAGGGTAATCCGGGTTGCCTCACGCACATAACCGAAGGTGCCAATTAAATAATGTAATCTCAAGTCTGGATTCGGATTCCCGAAATTGTATTGGTCCATGACACCAAAGAAAAAGTTAGGCGCTAAGGTATATTCAAGAACGCCAGTTGCCCAATCTCCTTGGTCTTTTGAAGTAAGAAGTGTTTGTGCTTCCATTCGCAAAGAGTGTTTACTGTTGATTTTGTAGCCAACCTCTGCGACGAAAATGTTAGCGTTAATAATTCCTTTCGCATTATTGGTCACTTTGGCCACATCATTGTTTACTGTGATGTTGAAGTAGCTCAAAATCATGTTCCATTGTTTGTTGAACTTTCTTGTGATATTGATATTAAAATCTTGCCAATACAAACTGTCGCTCATGTCGAAAGGTCGCCCTGAATAAGTTACTCGAGATGAATCTCCTGGCAAATTATACCCCGTTTTGTGTTTCAAAGGTTGATATGCAACAGAGTAATTCGCATTAATGGCAGTTCCGTATTTCCCCCCCAATTTGCTCCCTTTTTTCAAAGAATATAAAACTTCAGCTTGATAAGCGATCTCTCCCAATGGTTGAGTTGCATAGGGGTATAGTGACGCCACCAAATTGTAGGTGTGCGTTTTATTCATCGAAGGTAAGTAATTGATGAAAACGTCTTGTAGCTGTTTTGTTCGATCGGAACGATAACTCATGTTATCCACCGACTTTCCAGACAAGAGAATTCCCAGCCCTTTTTGTGAGTAACCTAAATTGAACACTGCCGCGTGACCCGGATTATAGATATATCCGTTATCAACAGAAGGATCGTTGTCTTTAATAATGTATTCGGCATCACCATAAAATTTTCCGTAGCGCAATTTCAGTCGCCCACCATATGCAGCAACATTTTCCGGCAAAATGTAGGTTTCGTTATCATCGGGTTGGTATTTCGAAACTAACGACCCAGCAATAGAGATATCTAGTTTTTTATCCTTTAACTTTTTAAAGGTTTCATTTAAGTGAATTTCAGCGTCTGCTCCACGAACTATTCCAGCTGATTTATTTATCATCCCATCAATGAATTGGTAGCGGTTTTTACCGTAAACTCCTTTGATTTTTATACCTGCATAAGGTCGAAGAATAATCCGAGCACCATCCATCTGTGTGTCATATCCTAAGGCACGATCTTCGTATGCTCTGAACGCAAGTCCAGCGCCAAACTGTTCATAAAAATTACCAACCGTGATATCAACGAAATCATTTTCATAACCTACATAACGCATTCCCAAACCTGTACCGTCAAAATTATTTGGGTACCCCTGAATTCTGGGCAAGTAAGTCTCCACACGCATTCCAGCTTTGAATCCTCCTTGTCGGTAAAAAACATTCATATAAGCGTTCAAAAGTCCCACCGAAGCAGGACGATTGGCTCCAATGAGCGTATCTTCATTCAGATATTGAAACGTAGATTCCATATTCCCTGTTATCGAGGGAGCATTAGAATTGTTCTGCTGTGACCATAGTAAAGGGGACACAAAAATGGACAAGGCCAGTAATCGTTTTGTCATACAGTCTATTTGGCCAACGAAGTTTTAATTACTCCGCAGCTAATTTTAAAATTTCTTCGTACAGTCTTTCTTCATCGCCCGGGGAGTAGCTGTTGTGTGAATAAACTATCTCACCATTTTTATTGAGTAAAAAAGTATGCGGAACATTATTCACACCCATCGCTCTTTTAAAATCTCCATTTGGATCCATCAACACCAAGTATTCCCAGCCTTTTCCGTTTACATAAACAGGAACTGAATTTTTCGTTTTTTCATCGTCAATAGAAACAGCCACTAAGTTTACACCTGTTTCCTCTTGCCAATCGACATATAAATCATTGATTGTATTTAATTCTCTCTTACAAGGTGAACACCAAGTCGCCCAAAAGCTAATTACTACAGGTCCTTTAAATCCCATTTCAGCAGTGTTGACCGCGTTTCCTTCCATATCAACTAACTGAACAGCTGGCAGTTTTTTCCCTGTTGACGCTATGTGACTTTCATCTTGCGCGAAAGCAGACATTCCGATTAACGTAATAAGTAATAATGTAAGTAAAGCTAATTTTTTCATTTTTCTATTATTTAATTTCGCTACGCGGAATTCAAAACCCGTGCCGAAATTCAAAAGTAGGGATTTTTAACAACCTCTGAAGCTGCGGATTAAAAAGACTCTTGTAATCCTAGTTAGTGCTATACGCCATAAAACACATTGTTTTGTCTGTTAAACTGTCACTAATTCTATAATTCTTATCAAAATGCGATTTTTGGTAAAATTTTTGAAGTATCGTATCTTGTCTAGAAATGTCTTATATTTGGTAATTAAGTTATTGTTGAAAAACACTTACTACACAACACATGATCAATACATTGAATTATGAAAAAACAGTTACTATTATTTGGATTCATCGGTCTTTTTGGTGCTTCTGTTAATGCACAACTTGAACTTACGGAAGTAGGTTCTACAACTTTAATTAATGGAACAACGATAAATGCTGATATTTTCAACACAGATGTTATACATTTAGATGTTCTCGTAAAAAACACTGCATCTACAAATCAAATCATCGTAGTATCTCGAAAAATACTTACTGCACCTAGTTCAACTTGGTCAGACCAAGTTTGTTGGGGAAATGCTTCAGGTGGAACATGTGTTGATACGAGTTCACTAGGGTTGTTGTACAATCAAAACTACACTGTCGCAATAATGCCTGGTGCAACTGGACTTATGAATGCAAAGATTCAACCAGATCCATTATCTGGCGCACCCGCTTTGTACAGATATTATTTCGGAACTCAGAGCAACCAATATATGGATTCTGTTGATTTAAATATTACGTCCGTACTTGCAGTTAAGGGAATTAAAAAAGACATCTCTCTTTCCGTTTCACCAAACCCAGCAAGCGACAAAGTTTTGATTCAAGTGAGTAACTTCGAAACAGGAAATTTAAAAATAGTTGATGTTCTTGGAAACGTAGTTTTGAGCTCCAGCTTTAGCGGGTCAAAAACTTTGAACTTAGAAGATTTTAAAAATGGCGTTTACTTCATCATGATTTCAGGTGATGGCATGAAAGCGATCAATAGAAAATTGGTGGTAAGGCATTAATTTTCATCAACTAATTTATTATAGTAGAGCTCATCATTTGGTGGGCTCTTTTTTTGTACATTCGTCTGAAATGGAACCAAATCGATTACCGACCAAATACAAGATTGCTCAACAAGCTGCTATTGATGCGTGTAAAGAAATTCTATCCATTTATCATCTTGGTTTTGACACCAACAACAAGGAAGACGGCTCTCCAGTAACAACGGCTGACCTTCGTTCATCGGAGATTATAAGTGCTCATCTTGAAAAAACAGGAATCCCAATTATTGGAGAGGAACGAAAGAACACACCTTTTCCAGAACGGAAATTGTGGGTCGAAAACTGGTGCGTGGATCCTTTGGATGGAACGAAAGAATTCATCAAACGAAATGGCGAATTTTGTGTGAACATTGCTCATGTTGAAAATGGCAAAGCTGTTTTTGGTTTGATAGCAGAACCTTGCAAAGGACGAATGATATTTGGTGGATCGGATTTCGGAGTGTATTTATGGGATTTCGAAAACGATTCGAAGAAAGAACATATCAAAGAATTAACTCCCATCCTAAATTTAGACGAAGATGTGGTTTGGATTGCTTCGAGAAGTCACGAAGGTGCAAATGCAGATTGGGTGGGGAAACTTTCTAAACCTTTTCGTTCGGTTAAAAAAACGCCAAAAGGCAGTGCGATAAAATTCTTTGACTTGGCTTTAGGTTTAGCTCATATCTACCCGCGTTTTGCGCCGACAATGGAATGGGACATTGCGGCTGGGCAAGCTATTTTAGAAGCCTTGGGTGGGACAATTATCTCAACTGAAAATGGACAACCCTTAACATACAACAAAGACAGTTTATTCAATCCGTTTTTCGTTGCAAAAACTTCTGCCTTTTTAATACGAGAGAAAAAATTCAGTTCTTTGCACTCAATTTAAGTTTGAAAATAGAAGCAGCAATAAAACTTCTCTCTGTTCCTTTTAATCAAAGGCATCAATTGTGCTCTTTTCCCAGAGGGATCGGACTCGCAAAGCATCAAAGGACATTTTTCGCTTTAACACTTATATCGAAATTGTGGCCCGATTACCATTACTATTAATCCTTCTTTCTCGGATTCGGACGATATGTTGTTTTTCTGTTGTTTCCCCCTTTAAATGGTTTCTTACCCCCTTTTCCTGATTGTCGCCCAGATGATGCATTCCATTCTGGTCCTTCGCCTAACTCTTTCGGCAAAGCATGCTGAGGAACATCCATTTCAATCAATCGTTGGATTTTCGCCAACTTCGGCATATCCTTCGGATTAATAAAAGTAACTGCTTCACCTTTTGTATTTGCTCGAGCTGTTCTTCCTACACGGTGAACGTAATCTTCGGCATCTCTTGGCGCATCGAAATTGATGACCATATTGATTTCCTTGATGTCGATTCCGCGAGACATGACGTCAGTGGCTACCAAAACACGAATTCTTCGAGAACGGAATTTCAATACCACATCTTCACGACCTTCTTGGTCCAAATTGGACGAAATTCCTTTAGCTGGAATACCATTTCTGGATAAATAACGAGCAATTTGGGAAACTTTGTCCTTAGCAGAAGTAAAGACGATGATACTTGAATAGTCTTTTCTGTCGTCCAATATATGCTTCAACAAGGCTTCTTTTTGATTGTCAAAAACCAAATAAACACCTTGGGTAATTCCAGCGGCTGGTTTCGATAAACTCAAAACGATTTCTTCTGGACTGTGCAACAATTTCTTGGCAAGATCCTTAATCTTCGGTGCCATCGTTGCACTGAACAAAAGATTTTGTCTCTTTTTTGGGAGATACGATATGATTTTCATCAAATCATCGCTGAATCCCATGTCGAGCATTTTATCTGCTTCGTCGAGAATCAAATGCTTAACGTGTTTGAAATTGACATATCCTAGGTTCAAGTGAGAAATCAATTTACCTGGAGTTGCAACAATTATATCGCGTCCATTCACCAAGGCATCTTTCTGATCGGCAAATTTCGATCCATCACCACCACCATAAATTGCCATAGATCCAACAGAGACGAAGTAAGATAAACCTTGAATTTCTTGTTCAATTTGCAACGCCAATTCACGCGTAGGCACTATGATCAATGTATCAATATGACTCGTTTCTTTCCCGACCATTTTATTTAGGACGGGTAAAATAAATGCTGCTGTTTTACCCGTTCCTGTTTGGGCACAAGCAATTAAATCGCGATTCTGTAATATCAAAGGAATTGCTTGAGCTTGAATCGGTGTTGCATCGGTAAAACCCATATGGTCTAGAGCCTCAAGTATCTCAGTAGACAATTCTAATTCTGTAAATTTCATTGCTGCAAAGATAAGTTTAATTTGTTTGGAAAGTATTGGTTTTCCATAGTTTACAAAAAACACATGTTAATTACTTTATCCTGGTTTTCTATGGTCAAAATTCGCAAGAAGTATAGGTTAAAATAAGTAAGAGCCCCAACAATTAATTGTTGGGGCTCTTTTTGTTTAACCTGTATGGAGCAGAAACAAAAAAGTAAAGCATAAAAAAAAGCGACTCTCTTTCGAAAGTCGCTTTTTGGTTTATAAACTAATTCCTTTCTGCATATCGTGCTCTTAAAGAATTGATTCGGTAGGTAATTAGTTTATGCTGACATATTCAACACTTCTTTGGCTTCTATTTCCGTTATCGTTCTAGAAAGACCTGCTTTGTTTAAGTAGGTGCGGTTGACCAATTTTCCATGAATGCAAAGTGATGCGCCTGAGTGACCATAATTCTCAATGAAATTGGCAGCATTTCCCCAAGCAAAGACCTTGTGCCATTCGGTTTTCTGTATTTTCTGCCCATTCGTATCGGTGTAAAACGAATGAGTTGCCACATCAAAACGAGCAACTTTTGCTCCGTTTTTAATCTCTGTGATTTTCAATTCTTTTCCCATGTTCCCGTATAGGGTAACGCTATTTCTTAATGCCATTTGATTGAATTTTATATTGATACTTTTATTAGAAGAGATAGAACGACGAGGAACCAACGATCCACATAATTTACCCAACACCCTCGCCGATCTATTCTTTTTATTTATTAAATGATGCTCAAATCATTGATTTCAACTTCCGAAATCGACTTCTTAACACCTTTTGTGTCCTGATAAAAACGAGTAGTTAATCTGCCTTCGATTGCTATGTTTGTACCTTTCGAAGCTTGATGTTCGATAATATTTACCCAGTTGCCCCAAGCGGTCATTTTATGCCAATATTTTTTGATTTTCGGCTGACCCGTCTTATCTAGGTAAGGTTCCTGGGTAGACAGGGTGAAATTTACCACTTTCTGTCCATCTTCGAGTTGCAGGAATTTGGGCTCTGAGCTCATTTTCCCGATTAAGTTTACGTAGTTCATGCTCTATTTTTTAGCTTTTTCTTCTGTTTCAGTTTCGCTGTTGGCCTCTGTATTTCGTGATGAAAGCAATAAAAAATCATTTACCTCAATGTCCGTTACATAGCGTTTCTCGCCATCCTTTTCGTACGAACGGTTTATGATTCTCCCTTCCGTCATGATCTCATGACCTTTCGTGGCCAATTTTGAAAAATTCTCGGCAGTTTTTCCCCACACGACTAAATTGTGCCATTGTGTTTTTTCTACCCATTTACCTGTATTGTCTTTGTAGTTTTCGCTTGTTGCAAGCGATACTTTGACCAACTGGAATCCCTTCCCTACTGTTTGTAATGTTGGCTCTTGTCCTAAGCGTCCGATCAAACTAACTTTGTTGCGTAATGTGTTCATAATAATTGTGTTTATTAAAAGTTTGAAATAATTGTTTATTGTTGCCGTCAATACCCCTGATTGACTTTCGACACCACAAAGGTTGAGAGGTATGCAAACTTTAAACGGTTTTTAATCATTTAATGTCGAATAACAGTCGTTTGTAACCGGTTGTAATTGGATTAATTACTGAATTTCAATTGTCTATATAAAAACTACCTTGAAATTAAATTTATAGCTCTGAACGATTATTTTTATTCTAAAAGGGTAATCCTCACCAAACACGAATCGACAAACGCATAAAAAAGTACAATCCAAACTAAAAAACCTTGGAAAGCTAAAAAACCTCTATTCGTTTCTTAACACATTTGATTTGGAGATGCCAATAACAAGCTTTATCTTCGAGCCAATAAAAATCAATTAACTATGAAAAGAATTTTTACTCTATTATTGGTATTGTTAGCTGGATTTACAGCAAACGCTCAATACTATTACTTCTCAGGATCTGGAGAATTTTCTGGATCGTTAAACCAAGACCCTACTTATCCTGCGGGAGGTGGACAAGTTGCTGGATGGACTTCACTTGTTGGACCTTCAGCTGCAACACCAGTATGGTCGGCAAATCAAACTTTGCCATTCGCATTTAACTTTAACGGCGCACCCGTAACAGATTACAAAATATCATCAACAGGTGTTTTGACCTTTACAACTTCAGCAACTGCTGTACCAGGTGCTACTTCAGCTACTTTGCCAGATGCCTCTATTCCTGACAAGTCTATTTGTGCATGGGGACTAAACGCATCAGGAACAAATGACAATGGATCTATTAAAGTTTTTGGAACGGCTCCAAATCGTCAATTATGGATACACTACAGTTCTTGTACAAACGGAACAATCGGATGGTCATACTACTCTATCGTATTGGTAGAAGGTACCGATCAAATTTTTGTGGTTGACCAAAGAAACACAACAGGGGCTGGTGATTTGACAATTGGAATCCAAATTGATGGAACAAATGCTGTTAACGTAACAGGTTCGCCAGCTGTAGGAGCTCAAGCTGGAACCAACCCTGACCCAGCGGATGATTATCATTATGAATTCATTCAAGGTGTACAATCACCGAATGAAATCAAATTACAATCATTTGACCTTTTGCCGTATGTTGCAGCAGGAAACGTTAATATGGTCGGTACTGTGCGTAATTTGGGAAGTAACCCAATTACACAATTTGGCGTTTCTTATGATGCAGGTTCAGGTCCAGTTACTGGGACTGTTACAGGTGTAAACATTCCATCAAACGGAACATACCAATTTATTCATTCAACTCCTTTAACTACAGTAGCAGGTTCAGCGTATTCAATTAATATGACTGTTTCAATGGTTGGTGACGTTAATATGGCGAACAACTCACTTACATCAAATGCCGTTGCCTTGACGTCTATTCCATCTCGTACAGTTGTTGGTGAAGAAAGAACAGGGACATGGTGTGGATGGTGTCCTCGTGGGGCAGTTGGTCTTGCTGGCATGGAAGCTACTTCTGATTTCATCGGAATTGCAGTTCATAACAGTGATCCTATGACAATTTCTAACTACGATGGTGGTATTGCTACTTGGATTCCAAGTTCATTCCCAACTGGTGGTGTTGACCGTGTTAATACGGGAAATCCTGCTAACTTCTCTGTAATGTATGCAGGTCGTGTTAATGATTTAACACCTTGTAAAGTAAACAGTGTAACATACACATCAACTGCAACGAACATTACAGTTACTGCAGATGTAGAATTTATGGGAACTATCTCTGGTGATTACAGATTGTCTTTGGTAACATTAGAAGATGATTTGATTAATTCAGATGCAGGATGGGCTCAAGTAAACTACTATGATGGTGGTGGTAATGGTTTGATGACTGACCCCGTAACAGGGTTCGAATGGTCAACTGCTGGTGACCCTGTTAACTCTGTTGATTTCGGTGGTTACGATCACGTTGCAATGACATTGTCATCAAACGACATTTTAGGAACACCCGGAAGTTTACCTGCTAGTTCAGTTCCAGTTGGAGTTCATTCTTATACTTTCGCTGCGATTCCAAAAACAACTTACAACGACTTGAGTAAAGCGCATGCAGTTGTTATGATAGTAAATTCAGTTACCGGAGAAATTATGAACGCTGGAAAAAGCAGCTCATTCTCTGCTCAATCATTAGACGAGTTGAGTAATGTAGCTAATTACAAAGTATATCCTAATCCATCAACTGGATCAGTAAGCCTTGCTTTCAACTTGTTGAACAACGCAAACGTTTCTGTTCAAGTAACTGATGCATTGGGTAACATCGTTCACACAGAAGCATCTACTTTGATGGTAGCTGGTGAGCATAACGCAGCATTCAACGGAGCTAATTTAGCTGACGGAATGTACTTTGTAAACTTGAACGTAGACGGTGAAGTTATCACGAAGCGTTTGACAATTGTGAAATAATAATTTCTATTATAAAATTAAAAGGGGCGTATTTCGATACGCCCCTTTTTTACTTCAATTAATCATTTCTTTTTACATATTCCCCATCGGTGTTGTAATGGCTTTTTTACCATCGCATTTTTTGCTTGAGCCACATTGAGCAAAAAGAAGCAATATACTTAATGAGAATAATGAGATTTTTATAAAGCGCTGCATATTCGGTTTGTTGTAGTTGTTATTATTTAACGTTCGAATCCTGCGATTGTTGTTTCCTTTTGAATCAACCTAATCAATCTATATTGAATATTTCTAAGGGGAAACCCTCAAAACTTGTTTATTCAGACAAATTTCTATCAAATTCAGACGAAAAATTGGCCAAAACCTGATTTCTGTCATGGTTTCAGTCTCGGTGTTTTCGTGCCATTAGAATAGGCAGAGTAAGAGTAAAATCTTTCTTAAGAAGCTTGATTTTTACACAAAGGAGGAGTCCAGATTAAACAAAAGAAAAATACAAATTATGAAGAAGCGTACACCCGTTTCGCAGATTATATCTAGCTATTTAGTAACGGTACACAAAACACAAACAATTAAAGAGGTAAGTGAACTGATTAACAATCGTTCTATCCATCATGTCCCTGTTGTTTCAGGAAAAGAAGTAATTGGGATGTTATCATCGACGGATTTACAAAAAATCAGTTTCGTCAACACAGTTGATGGCGGAGGAAATACCACAGCAGTGTGGGATGATGTTAGTATTGAACAAGTCATGTCTAAAAATGTGGAAACGGCTCAAAAAGATGAAACCATTTATGACGTAGCCAAAATACTTTCAACGAACGATTTCCACGCACTGCCAGTAATGGACAATGACGAAATTGTAGGTATAGTAACCTCAACAGATTTATTAAAGTATTTGGTTGAGCAATACTAGGCTAAACACGTTATCGTTTAGAAAAGAGAAACCTCTCAAGCTTCTGAAACCATTAGAAGATTGGGAGATTTTTTTGATTTAGGGTATCCGTAGGCCGTGTACAATCAGCTGTAATTCATTTTCTCAGCGCTGAAAAATTCTATACCTTTACTTCATGTTACGTTGGCCCCTAATCCTTTTATTCTTCTTCCTGAGTTTATCGGCTTTCGCGACGCATAATCGCTCCGGTGAAATAACGTACAAACACATAGCAGGCAACACCTACGAATTTACAATTACAACTTGTACTAAACTTACATCTGAAGCCAACCGAGATCGTTTGGGAATAAATTATGGCGATGGATTTGTCGACACCTTGCTGTTAGTTGAGTTCATTGACTATCCAGTTACCGACACTAAGAAAAATATTTATCGTGGTAATCATACTTTCACCGGTCCAGGCACCTTTTTGATTTCAGTCGAAGACCCCAATAGAAATGCGAACGTTCTAAATATCGTCAATTCAGTTACGACTATATTCTGCATTCAAACCCAATTGGTAATTTCCCCTTTTCTAGGAATTTACAACAATTCCCTTCAGTTTGACGACTGTCCATGCCCCGAAAATGCTTGTGCTGGTCAACCTTGGATTTACAATCTTGGCGCATACGATCCAGATGGAGATAGTTTGAGTTACGCCATAATTCCTTGCAAAGGGGAGGATTGTTTGGACATGCCGAATCCGTCTGTTTTTCAATATCCGCAAGCCATCGGTGGCGGAAACATGAGCATAGATCCTGTTTTTGGGACGATTACCTGGGCAAATCCAAATATTCAAGGAGAATATAATTTTGCCATTCGCATCAATGAATACCGATCGAATATTCTCATTGGGTACGTGATTCGCGACATGCAAATTACCGTAAAAGGAAGTTGTGGAAACGCCGCTCCTGTTCTAAACACATTCGCAGACACTTGTGTTTTTGTTGATATTTCAATTGTCAAAACCTTTCAAGCCACGGACAGTCCTGCTTCTATTGGAGATGTACCTAGTTTATCGTGGGATTATTTCGGTGCGGCGTTTAATTTGACTAATTCACCTGCGATTTTTACAGACCTTAATTCACCTGGAAATCCAATAGATGGTGTTTTTTCATGGACACCAACCTGTGCTGCTATTCGCGAAAGCCCCTATTTAATAACAATTGAAGCGTCAGATAATGGTCCTGGGGTTTCCTTGAAAGATTTGTCCTCAACACGGATAAGAGTGAATGGCCCACCAGTTGAGAATTTACAAATATCGGCTAGTTTAAACGAAGCGGATCTTATTTGGAATCAAGCGGATTGTCCTCAAGTAATTGGCTATAAAATCTACCGGAATTTAGATAGTGCATATTCAACTTACAGTTGTTGTGGAAAAAATGAAGCGATAAATTTGGGGTATCAACTCATCGGACAATTGACTTCCAAAACGGACACGACGTATCAAGATGTGGGTCCTTTAGTTACCGGAAATAAATATTGCTACACTGTAACCGCCATTTACCAAGATGGTGCTAAAAGTTGCATGGCGATTCCGGTATGTGTTGCTCTGCCTTTTGATTTGCCAATCATTACACACGTTACTGTAGATAGTACCAGTTTTAATTTTGGAATAGATAGCATTCGATGGATGCATCCACAAGAATTGGACACTTTGATTTACACGGGTCCTTATCAATACAAATTGTACCGTGGTGAAGCCTTTGGATTCCCCGCACTGCTTGTTTATTCTTCATCGATTGAAACTAGTTTGTCTATCCTTGACACCTTCTACGTCGATTCAAATTTATCGACTACTGCATTTCCTTATTCGTATCAAGTAGAAGTGCTCAACAACAACATTCCAGTTGGTCGTAGCGCCGTTGCTCACAGCATATACATTATTCCTACTCCTGTAGATAACGGTGTGCAATTAAATTGGGAAGACATTACTCCCTGGTCCAATTTGCAATATGAAGTGTATAGGAACAACGGAAATGGACTGCCGATGACACTGCATGCGACAGTCGACACGAATTATTTTTACGATCAAAACCTCATCAATGGACAGGAACATTGCTATCGCGTGAAAAGCATAGGTCGTTACTCCCTGACAAATCTTGCGGATACATTATACAATTGGTCACAGTTTATTTGTGCAACGGCATATGACAATGAACCGCCTTGTCCTCCGGGAAATGTATCCATAACACCCAATTGCGAAACCTTGACGAACGAAATTTCGTGGAGCAATCCGAACAATAGTTGCGCCGATGATGTAGTCGCATATCAATTGTTTTACGCACCGAAAAAGGACGGTGAATTTGTCGAGATTCAAACTTTCAATTTCGATACAGATACTACATTTACCTTTCAGGATAGCAACTCCATTGCCGGGTGTTTCTTTGTGCGATCGTCAGATTCTGTGATCTACAACAACCAAAGTAATTCATCTGATACCGTTTGTGTCGACAATTGTGATCCAATTTATGCCCTGCCAAATGTCTTTACGCCCAATTTGGATGGCACGAATGAGTTGTACACCGCATTATTGCCATTCAAATTCATCAGTCGGGTTGAGTTTCATGCGTTAAATCGATGGGGAGATGAAGTCTATTACACAGAGGACCCCAACATCAATTGGAACGGATTTGACCAGACGAAAGGTGAATTATTGACAGAAGGGGTTTATTTTTACGCGTGCAAAGTCTTTGTGATTCGCTTAGAAGGCGAAGAGTCATTTGATTTACACGGATTCATGCATTTGATACACGACAAATAACAATATGTTTACAGGAATAATAGAAACCTTAGGAACGGTCGAGAAAATCGTTCAAGACAAGGAAAACGTTCATTTCACGATAAGTTCAGAGATAACGAGTGAGTTGAAAATTGACCAAAGTGTTGCCCACAATGGATGTTGTTTGACGGTGGTTGAAATTACTGACAAAAGCTACGTCGTAACCGCTATTCACGAAACCATGGAAAAAACCAATCTTGGAAAATGGAAAGTAGGGACCAAAGTAAATTTGGAGCGTTGCATGATTATGAACGGCCGATTGGATGGTCACGTCGTTCAAGGTCATGTAGATACGACTGCTGAGTGTATTGCCATAGAAGATCAAAATGGAAGTTGGAAATATACTTTTCGCTACGATGGTAGCAGCCCTACGGTGGAAAAAGGCTCGGTAACAGTAAATGGAACTAGTTTAACGGTTGTCGATTCAAAAGACAATGAATTTTCAGTTTGCATCATACCATATACCTACGAATACACGAATTTTCACACCTTGACGGTCGGTTCAAGAATAAACTTAGAGTTTGACATTATTGGAAAGTACGTGGCGAAGTTGATGGGGAAATCTTAAAGTTTAGAGTTTTTTCAGTGGAAAGTGCAAAGTAACAACACTTCACCACTTTACACTATACGCTTTAAAACTTTACACTCCCGTCCTTATCTACCATTCCTTCATCTTGCGCCCCAGCTTCTTTTTTAGGCGTTTCAGCACCGATTCTTTCGAATTGATATTGCCAATGCGAATCAATTGCTTTTTCACCAAGGCATCATTCCGGTAGAAGAAAAACTCGAAAGAAACATTCGTAATTTCTTCACGGTATAGATTAAAAAGGGTTCCGTAATCTAAGGCTGTTTTAAAATCATCGTTTCTGGAGCTTATTTTGAATCGGGAATCAAATCCACGAACGGAAACCAATAAATAGGTGTCTATTCCTTTTGCCTGAACTTTATTTTTTAACGAATCGCTTGCCAAATCAGACAAATCAGCTCCTTGCTTTAAAATATTCAAGGAAGGCATCGCATTTAAACCGCGGTCGGCGAAAAATTCTGTCAAAGAAACTTCTAAAAAATAACGTTCATCTTCTTTGTTCATTTGACCAACAATAAGTGCATTGGTGAGGGGGAACTTTTCTTTATTCTTCTGCGCTATGGAAGTAAATGAAACGAATAAAAGCGTTAATACAATTAGGTTTTTCATAATTAGAATATTTCTTTGGCGATGGATTTAACTTGAGATGAGTTGGACATCGTGTAATAATGAATGCACGGAACTTTCGCCGCTTTTAATTCTTTCGATTGTTGAATTCCCCATTCGATTCCCACTTTCTCAACGTCTTCATTCGTTTTACATTTCAGTAATTCTTTTGAAAGCGCTTCAGGAAAATCAATATGGAAAAACTTTGGTAAAAAGGAAATGTGATTCAATGTTTTCACAGGTTTCAATCCTGGAATAATCGGAACATCAATACCTGCTTTTCTACAACTTTCGACAAAATCGAAATACTTCTGATTGTCAAAAAACATTTGGGTAACGATGTACTCAGCTCCAGCATCCACCTTGTCTTTCAAGTATTTAAGATCTGTTTGCTTGTTCATTGCCTCGAAGTGTTTTTCTGGATATCCCGACGCTCCTATACAAAAGGCAGTAGGTTCCAAATCAACATCGTCCAACATGTACTTGCCATCATTCATATCTGTAACTTGATTTATCAACTCTACAGCGAATTTATGACCTTCTTTGTGCGGACGAAAAGTAGGTTCCGTTTTGATGGGATCTCCCCTTAAAGCAAGTACGTTATCGATACCTAAAAACTGAAGATCAATCAACGCGTTTTCCGTTTCTTCTTTGCTAAAACCACCACAGATCAAATGAGGAACCGTATCTACATCATATTTGTTGATTAGGGCAGCACAAATTCCAACCGTTCCAGGTCGTTTTCTTGTCGCAATTTTTTCCAATAGTCCATTGTCGCGTTCTTTGTAAATGAATTCTTCCCGGTGATAGGTCACGTTTACAAATTTCGGTTTAAACTCCATCAAGGGATCAATTCCATCATAAATAGATTGAATACTCTTCCCTTTCAAAGGAGGCAAAATTTCGAATGAAAAAAGAGTGTCTTTCGCCTCTTTAATGTGTTGTGTGACTTTCATTTTTTGAATTGGACTGGCAAATATAACCGATTTTCGAACCTTATAGTCCTCTAAGGTAGAATTCGGCTAATTGAATGTCTTTTACTTGTGTGATTTTAACGTTTTCTGGGTTCCCCTCAAAGAGGTTAATTGTATGGCTGGAAGCTTCCATAACTGAAGCATCGTCTGTAAATTGAGGTGAATAGTTTTGTTCGTAGGCTTCTTTCAATTCTTTCAAACGGAAACACTGTGGCGTTTGAATAATCAGATATTCGTCACGGTTCACAGGGTAATTTCGTTCGCCTTCCACCCTTCGCATGGATTCTGTTATCGTCAGGCATGGAATCGAAGCTACATTTGATTTCAGTGAATCAAGAGCTCTTTCAAAACAATCTTTTGACACCAAGGGACGCACACCATCGTGGATCATCACAGAATTGCCCCTGCAATGTTCGAGTGCATTTTTCACCGAATCGAACCTTTCTTTGCCGCCCGAAATCACTTCATGTTTAATAGCGCAATTGTGTTTTGTACAAAGCTGATTCCATTCTTCTTTGCATTCTTCGGGTAGGGTGATGATAAATTGAGCTTTAGGAGTAAAACCATGCATGCGCTCTAACGTACGCATCAAAATTGGCCGGCCAGAGAGCGACAGAAATTGCTTAGGGACATCGGCCCCCATTCTTTTTCCTAAACCTCCAGCTGTAATTATAATGCTTAAACCTTCCATGTCTGTAAACAAAAAGGTCATTAGTCCCGATAACAATCTAGATTAATGACCTTCAATTATGTTAAATTTTTTTACTTCAGTTGATCCTTGTTGTCTACTGCTTGTTGGTTGAATTTTTTCTGCATGTTCAACCAATAAAACAAACCTACAAATCCAAGAACTATGACGCTATAGTTAAATATGTTTCCTACCATTTCAAAAGGAATGAAAAGAGAGTCTGTAAAAAAAGTGCCTAATCCGTAAAATATCGTTGAAGAGCTCATTATTCTTTATTTTAAGGTACAAAGAAAATAAAAAAATCACAAAGAACTTTCTCTTGAGGGAATTATATCGACTGATTTCTATAAGAATCTTAAATTTGATGCAAATAGGGGACATATGATCAATTACAATCCGAAAAGTTGGTTTCAACTAATATTTACCATTCATAAGAGCGATACATTGCGTATTTTATGGAAAGAGCTACTATACATTGGTGTTTTCACTGTTTTTATTGACTTTATTGTCATGACTTATTTTGGCCATGTGACGGTTCTGGGGAACTTAGTTGCCGTTTATTCTTTGGTAGGTTTTGTTATTTCACTTTTACTTGTTTTCCGGACCAACACAGCATATGATCGCTGGTGGGAAGGACGTAAAAAATGGGGAGAAATGGTAAACGACACACGAAATTTGTCTTCAAAGCTAGCCGTTCTAGTTGAAGCAGAAGAAGATAGGGGTTTTTTCAAGCGTATGATTCCCAACTTTGTTTATGCAGCAAAAGAGCATTTGCGAAAGGGTGTAGATATTTCGCAAATGGATTTTAATGACGTGGAAATAAAATGTTTCAATTCAAAGCAGCATATCCCGCTTAGCATTTCAAATTCAATTTATGCTCGATTGATTCATCTGCGAAATAAAGGAGTACTTTCTCAAGAGGATTTATTTCTCCTGGATAAAAACCTAAATGCATTAATGGACAGTTTGGGAGCATGTGAGAGGATAAAAAATACGCCAATTCCTTATTCCTATTCCATTTTCATCAAAAAATTCATCTTCGTTTATGTTACCACATTGCCTTTGGCCTTTGTGACTATTTTTGGCTATTACTCCGCGCTCATTGCCACTTTTGTGTTTTACATATTGGTGAGTATGGAAGTTTTGGCAGAAGAAATTGAAGATCCATTTGGCACCGATGACAATGATTTGCCAACAGATCAACTTTGTGAGCGGATAAAGGCGAATGTAGAGGAGGTTTTTGGATAATTTTATTATCTACATATAATTTAGTTCAGACTGTTGATTTTTTGAGAAAAAATTGTTAAAACTTCTTCCACAACACCCATGGCCGCTTTTTCTCCTGAAAGGATAGCTGCATTTAAAGACCCATTTAATTGAGTGTCCCCCGCCAAAAAAACAGCAGCTGATATGCGTGTTTCAGAAGGAAAGACATCGTATTGGATATTCTTTAAGCGGGGTAATGCCTTTGGAATCGTGAACTGCTTAATGAAGGTACAATTATCAATCATGCAGTTCTGTTTTAATTCCTTTTTCACTTTCTCAACAAGTAAATCATTTGATAGGTTTCGATTATCAATTACGGTGACTGAAAGCAATTCTTTATTCGGTTTTAATTCGGTTTTAAGACTGGTGTGGTAAAAAATATTGTTAATTAATCCACGCTCGCTGGGAACAAGGCCTATCAATTTTTTAGTAATTTGCTTGCTTTCAGTTTCAAAATATAAGGTGTAACACGACTTCCATTCCGTTTCTTGATCATTTAAATTGGAAATCAAATTACTTGCGTCAGTTGCTATTATAGTAAAATTACTTTCCAATTTTGTTTTGTCAATAAGCGTTATCTGTCCATCTTTAACTGATTCCACTTTTCTCTTAAATTTGAAAGAAGTATTTTTTAAGTTTTGAAATAGTTGCTTTGGAATAGCTTCCATCCCAGATTTTGGTATTGCCGCATATCCTTCTCCAAACATTTTAAATACAAACTCAAACATTCTACTAGAAGTTTCTAGTTTCACTTCAAGAAAAATGCCGCTGAAAAAGGGCTTGAAAAAGTCTCGTATGATTTTATCAGAAAAACCATAATCGATCAAATATGAAAGTGTCGATTGCTCTTTCTCTAAAAATATTTCTTCTATCTTTTTTTTCTTCAAAGTATTATTGAGTTTCACAATTTTGAGCTTATCCAAAATATTTCCTGTCGTAGAAAAAACGGCGGACCAGAGGAAAGAAAAATCTCTTAACGGGTCCCCAATTATTTTTTGCTTCTGCTCTTTGATTATGGTCGCCCCAGATAATATCTTTTGTAAATCCAAAGCCTCAAAATTTAGATATTTCTGAGCAGCAGGGTAAGCAGTCAATAAGACTTGAAAGCCATGGTCCAATTGATAGCCATTTACAATATCCGTTTTTATTCTACCCCCTACTCTTTCTGTAGCTTCGATAACAGTTGGATAAAACCCATTTTCTTCTAAAACTTTGGCGGCAATAAGTCCACTAACCCCGGCTCCAATTATATGGATCTTATAGTCTTTTTTATCCATCAGGATTTAATTTGATATCTAGTTTTTCAAACACAAGCCTATTTGGGACAGGCAAACTTTCTCTTAATCTTATAAGAGTGTTTGAACGAAGTCTTTTAATTAAAAAACGGTTACACTATGATGGTATAACCGTTTTAATATTATATATTGCTCTTCCTCTTGGGCTCGAACCAAGGACCCTCTGATTAACAGTCAGATGCTCTAACCAACTGAGCTAAGGAAGAATCTAATTCACTTTATCGAACTAAGGACTCTAAAAGCGATTGCAAATATAATCAAAGAAAATTTACGTTCAAGGAAAAAACCAAAAAAATTGTTTTTCTTCTGTTTCATCAAACAAATCGGACTCAAAATCATCCAGAAATAAATCGCCATTTTCGCTTTGTGATTGGTCAGGCCGAGCCGAACGAAGAATGTTCGTGTTGTTTACGTTTAAGCGGATTTCAGCGTGAGTCGACCCATCTTCTGCGATGAATGATTTCGCCACTGGGGTGCCGGATAGCTCAACTAAAGCCCCTTTTTTAGATAATCGACAATTCCAATAGCTTCTCCTTCTCGCTTCCCAATGGTCCAGTTGAACCAGGTGGTGTTCGTTTTCGATTGTTCCTTTTTTTTCCAGCCAGTTTTTATTGTGTGCCACTGGAAAATTAATCGCCACAGAACCTTTTTCAAGATTGCGAACGATGGCATTTTTGCCAATATTACCAATTAAACGAGTTTCAAATACGCTAGACATATATTTTCGGCTTTTCTAAAATCTAAGGAAAAAATGTGGATTAATTATTTTGGTTCTTCGTCCAATTCATTGTCTCGAAACGCAGATGGAACTAAATCTGGAATGATTTTTAAGATAAGAGGCAATAAAAGAGCTCCGCCAGGCAACATAAAAATAGCGAGAGCTGGCATCGATTTCATAATGTCCATAAACTGTGATTTCACCAATTCTTTCTCTTCTTTTGAAAGTTCCTCTGAGGTTGATTTTCGGATTAACTGAACCAACTCCTTGCTCTCTTTTAGCTCTAAGGCCAGTTTCTCTGAGTTGCGGCTGAGAACTTTAACCCATCTTTTTGAAACACTTCCATATAATTTTTCATACGATGAGCTGGAACTTAGAAGAGACATTTGATTTGAATTTTGCAAAACAAAATTCTCAATCATAGTCATGGCATTATGAACCTCTTTTTTAGGAACGTCCAAAAAATCGCACATTTCATTAAAGAACGGTATTTCCTCTGGTAAACGTTCTTCATTCACGAAGATTGTTAAAGCGGTTATGTCGATTAGGAAACGTCTGAACAGCACATTTGACTTGGCTATCTCCGAAAAATCGGAAAGACTAGCGCCATGTTTGAAACGTTCTTTTACAACTTTTTTCTCGGAATCCTTCAAATTTGCAGAGGAGAGAAAGACTTTGAACATGGCTTTTTCCTGATCCGTGATAATGTCGTCGGAATAGGCGGCCATTGTAATCGCAACAAGTGCATTATCGGCCAATTCATTATAGTTGGAAAGCGTCTCTTTTCTGTTCTTTAAAAAATTTCGATACAGCACGATATCCAAGTAAACAAAGGCATTGGATAAATAACCTAACCAGTATTGCCCCTCAATAAGCTTTGATTTGACGGACAAGCGTTGGGTTAGTATATTCTCTAATCTTTCATCAGGCGTTTCTTTTAGAAATAAGCCAAAAACCTTAGACAACCCTCTCGCTTTGTGTTCAGCATAAAAAGATAGTAAAGACGCTTTAAACTTTTCTTGGTCGAAATGGTCGTCTATATTCTCCATCAAATAAATCAACAAAAAAGACTCGAACAGCAGGACTTTAAGCTTCTCATTCTGTGTCCATTTTGAGTCTTTTAATTCATTGGCAAAAATTCTTTTAACCGGAAAACCAAAAACGATGCCTGACCTCAAGAAACTAAAATGGACATATTCTTTACGGGTAAGACCATTTGGCACCGAGAATTCAAGCGAGAACTCGTTCCTTCGTTCTAAATCGAAGTATTTGTTTATCCAACCTTTGGAGCCTGGTGATAGCATTTTTCTACAGAGAATTGAAAATAAATACCATTATAATTTACCTGCCAATACACAGGTTTTCCGAGCGGCAAACTTAGTGCCAGTTGTGACTTGAAAAGCTTCAAATACAACAATATATTGACCAATACTCGCTTTCGTTTCGTCATCCTTTATCCCGTCCCAAACTATAACACCTTCTGTTGCCAAGTACTCATTTTCACTCAGTTTTCTGACCAATCGACCATTGTCATCATAAATTGAAATATTGGCCAACATGCCGTTTTCGACCATTGAATATCTCAATTGCAAGACATCCTCAAAACCATCATTGTCTGGTGAAAAGACTTTATTGGGTATGCTAAAATCACCACTTTCACTGAAGGGAACAAACTGAGAATTTTCTATACCTGGCGTCCCAAACCCAATAGCCTCTGCAGCTGTATGCCAATTGTTTGCATCATTGCTCTCATCTAAAGTATTGATTCTTTCCAATGCTTTGCCGTCTTTTGAATCGAGAAGTTTGAAATGCCAATCGTCTGTGTATGCAACACTATCGAGAATGAAGAAGTCTGTTTTTAAGATTACAGTTCCAGCATCATTTGCATAGGTTGGAAGTTCACTTTTGACGAAACGCCCCACTCCGTGTGTTGGATAAATCGCTTTAACGCTATTTGTATCCTTTGTGACCACAGCATATTCGCCTGGAAATAGAATAAAATGCTGCGTTATCTGCTTGATATTTGCTACCGTATCGTTGTCGATATTCGCGAAATTCAAATGATACAAATCGAAAACGTTACCAGAGGTATTGTACAATTCAACATAGTCATTTGCCCCTGTAATTGGATCAAACAAAATCTCATTGATCACAATTTCGCCTTTCAATGGATCATCCGCAAGAATAAAGAAACCGTTGATAGTTGTGACGTTTCCAGCACAGTCTTCTACGTTACTTAACTGATAAGTATAAGTGGTAGACGTTGCAATATTCGGTGTAAATAAAACGCTCATTTCAGTTGGTTGCGTTCCATTCAAAACGCGGTTGGTTTCAGTTAAAGCAGGCTGAACAGTCAAACTTGCCGCTTGTAAAATACCTGCATCCATTGGTTCGCTGAATTGCAAGGTTAATACATTTGGCGCTAAAGCAAATGCAAGTGAAACATTGGGTCCTTGCGTATCTAATGAAGCATCATAAACAGAGTTTTGTGTGCCAGGAGTACCGCCGAGTGCCGCGTTACTTGCAATCCAATTGTGTGATGAAGAGCAAATTAAAGTAGGGTTGATTCTTTCCAAAGTATAACCCCCATCTTGCTTTATCGCGTTTTGGTACCAATCTTCAGTATAACTTATCTTGTCTAAAACGACGCCATTTGGATCTTTCAAGACTACATCATCACCTGCATTATTCAAACTTGGAAAACTGGAAACACCAACAGAATTCATAAACGAAGGCACAGATGAAGTACTGCACAATACGCGATGTTCATTTGGCGCCAAAATACTTGTAGCCACTGTTCCGTCAGCACTTAAGTCGCCAATTTTCCATCCAGCGAGATCAAAATACTTGTTGCTACGATTGTAAATTTCAACGAATTCTAATTCTGGCAAACCAATGACAGGAGACGGATCAGCAAAAACTTCGTTTATAATCACATCGCCTGGAAGCGGTGTTTCGGGAATAAAATAGGTAAACATAGTGGACTGGGACGTTGTATCATTTCCAGCTAAATCTTCCATGTATTCTGCAAACAAGGTATATTGATTGCCATTAGAAAGAGGACTCGCCGTTGTCAAATGAACTAGTTTTGGATCACCTCCATCTAAAACTGCGCCTGAAGCACTATTAAATGGTTGAATATCATAATTTCCTATATTCTGAGCAGCTGTGATTTCCAATGGTTCGTTGAAGAAAACATCAACATGTGTTGCATCAACTGCAACAGCATAGATTAAGACAGGAGCCGCAAGATCTAGGATTACATTGCCAATATAAATATCATCCAAATAAAATTTATTCGCATTGGAAACTGTGTAGGTGCATTGCCAAATGAAATGAGTCCCAAGTAAATTTGTAGAATCTGTCCCGTTTGATTGAAAAACATAATTCGTTCCTCCAGCAGCATCTGTGCTGAGTGACCAGAGTCCACCATTGTTTCGAATCACTTGTATGCCAAAATCAAAAGAGTTAGCAATTGCGCCAACCGCCCCTGAACAAATTAAGGTAGAGGCTCCACCCACTTGGCTGAATAATTTCACCGCATCGGTTGCCCCTGTTTCGCCTAATTGAATATAAAATCCATCAGGATTTGTGGTTGGATCAGGGCCTGCGGCACAAAGATATAGTCTTCCAAAATTCTGTGTGGATGGCGAAAAACTCATTTTTACGCGTAATCTCCACTCTTTGTCGTTTAATGTTGTAAGTCCGTGAGGCACACTCAAGTATGAGGTCGCTGCAACTGCTAAATTAGTTTGCAACTCAAAATTTGAATTCACTATATAATCAGCTGTGGTACCCGTCCAAGAAGGATTGACGGTAAAGTCGCCATCAGAAAAATTCTCTATCAATTGAGCATTAACTCCGAAAGAGAGGAACAAAAGGAAAAACCAAATTTTTGTTTGCATTACATTGTATAAAACGTCAGTAAATATAGTAATTTTGCCCCCACAAATGTATTAAATTCGTGTTATGAAAGTAGCAGTCGTTGGGGCAACTGGAATGGTTGGCCAAGTAATGCTGAAAGTTTTAGCGGAAGAAAAATTCCCAATTACAGAATTAATTCCTGTTGCATCTGATCGGTCAATAGGAAAAATGATTAGTTATGAAGGTAAATCCTCCCCGTGTATGGGTATGCAAGCTGCTATTGACGCCAAGTGCGACATAGCTATTTTTTCGGCGGGTGGAGATACCTCGTTGGAATGGGCGCCTAAGTTTGCTGCGGCTGGAACAACAGTTATTGACAACAGTTCAGCTTGGAGAATGGATCCTGATAAAAAATTAGTGATTCCTGAAATCAATGGAGGTGTTTTGACGAAAACGGATAAAATCATTGCCAATCCGAATTGTTCTACCATTCAACTTTTGATGACACTTGCACCATTACACAAAAAATACCAGGTGCAACGAGTGATTGTTTCTACCTACCAATCGACAACTGGAACTGGTGTGAAAGCAGTACAACAATTAGAAAATGAACGAAACGGTATTGTGGGAGAAATGGCATATCCGCATCCGATAGATAAAAACTGTATCCCACATTGCGATTCTTTTCTGGACAACGGTTACACAAAAGAAGAAATGAAATTGTGGAACGAAACGAAGAAAATTCTGGATCCGAAAATACGCTTGAGTGCAACGGCCGTTCGTGTTCCTGTTGTAGGAGGACATTCAGAAGCTGTAAATATCGAATTTGAAAACGACTATGATTTGGCTGAAGTCCGTAATTTACTTTCTGCGACTTCTGGAATAACGGTTCAAGACAATTTAGCCAACAACGAATACCCGATGCCACGAACAGCAGAAGGAAAAAATGATGTTTTTGTGGGCCGAATCCGTCGTGATGAATCACAAGACAAAACTTTGAATTTGTGGATTGTTTCTGATAATTTGAGAAAAGGCGCTGCTACAAATGCCGTTCAGATTGGGCAACTTTTAATTGCAAAACAACTTCTGAAGTAGATCCTTTGAAACGTTTATTCCGAAAAATATATCTAGGTATTTTCATTGGTTTAGTGGTTTTTGTCTTCTCCTTTTATATTTGGGAATATCTTGAAGGAACACATCGATTGAATTTTCAAATTGACGACAAATACAACATTGAAATTACCTCAGACGAATGTGGAACTTGCTTTATGGACTGGCAAATTGATCATGAAATTAAAATCACGAATCTATTAACCGAGGAGTCAATTGATTACGCTTTTTCTACGGGAGAAGGCCCTTTTCTGGCGTTTTACACTACTATTACTCACCCAGATTTGATTCTGATTGAAGGATACAATGGCAATATTGGCGCCACTTGGCTTATAAACATCAAAGAAAAAAGTGTAAGTAAACCTCGCGATTTAGGAACATATAATTTTCTTTTAAGAAATAGTATAAGTCAAGATTTCGAGGTTATTCTTGAGCTACCAGAATTTAAACCTGCTTATTAAAACCGTTTCTCGAAAATCATCTAGCTTTTCATTAATCCCTTTTGCATGAAATTTCTTGAGGAGTTTGTAAGTCCCTTTGCCCTGTTTGTAATCCATTTCATCGCCAAATATTGGAATAATTCCCAAAAAATGGATCTGTTTTTCGCCAACATGAAGGGGTTGAAGTTTCTCTTTTAAAAGAATAGGATCCACCATAATAAAATGATTTTGCTTCATTGTTTCCGATATAGCCTTAAACTCTTTGTCACATTGAATCGTATGTCCGGGTCCGAACCATCCGTTTTTCTTTTGTACATGTTTGACCAATGTCTCCAACCATTCAGTCGGCCATTGTCGGTTTGTATTGTCTTTTTCATTGATGTCCCAATAACGTGGTAAACAGAAAAACAACTCCACATTTTCTCGGCCTTTGTAGCGCTCATGCACAGGCATATCGTAGTTCGACAAACCACTGGTCATTAAAACTTTCACAGGTGATTTCAAAGGAATATCGATGAGCAGAAGCTCTAAACTCTCGTCCACTTGTTTAAATACCGTGATAGATTCTTTCCTAAACCTTTCTTCTAATTGCGCTTTCATTATGCTGAAATTGAAAGCTCTAGTGCATTCCAGAACTCTTTAGATGAAGCAACACAACCTTGCCCTATCATTTTATGAATCTCCATTTCACGCATGGTTGAATACGGTTTGGATGTTTTAAAAACAGTCAAATTCTGTGCGTTTTTTGTCAATGCTTCGTGTATGCTTTCAGGAGTAGAAAGGTCCGTTCCGTCATTTTGTTTTGGGGTGATTGAAATAAGTTTCAAATCGTCTGGAGTACATTGAAAAACGAGACATGAATCTACTGAACGAAACTCCAAAAATTCAATTTTCTGATACACTTTTTCTAGGACGATGTCAGAAAAAAGTTCGACGAGCTCTGTGGCTTTTGGAACATCCGATTTATTCATTTCGGCCCATTCTTCGGCATGAACTCCGTTAGTGATCAAAAAGGCTTTGAAATCTTCATCGAAAACTATTTGTTCTTCCTTGGTGAGCATTCTGTATTTCATGGGACAAAGTTACGGACTTGAGCTTGTTTTCTTGCCACGAAATGAGGTAAATTTAAAAAGAGACCTTTTAAAAAAGGTTGGTTTGATTGAGGCTGAACCCATGTAGTCACCCCCTTTCAATCAGGCGGTTAAAATTGTTTTCTACAGCGCCTTATCTAAAAATTTAAATTTTTATTTCTTCCTTTTATTGAATTGGGATTCTACCTAGAAATCAAATCTCCTTAATCTCACTCCCCTCAAACCAAATCCAAACATTCAACCTACAGCGTTTTCGTGTAAAACTACTTCAATAAATAATCCCGAAACCGATTTTTTAAGTACTATATCTTTTACTTTTGTAACCATGTCAACGAAGAGAGGAATTGCTATTTTAGGGTCAACAGGGTCTATCGGAACACAAGCTTTGGAAGTAATTGAAACGCATCCTGATAAATTCGATTTATTAGTTCTCACGGCAAATTTCAACGGTGATTTATTGATTGAACAAGCGAAAAAATTCAAGCCGCAATCTGTCGTTATTGTTGATGAAAAACAATATGAAAAAGTAAAACAAGCACTTTGGGACGATGATATTTTAGTTTACACGAGCGAAAAATCGCTCTGTGATGTAGTTACATATGCTGATATTGATGTTGTTTTAACTGCACTGGTTGGATACGCAGGACTCCAACCAACACTTGCTGCGATTGACTCTGGAAAGTCGATTGCTTTAGCCAATAAAGAAACTTTAGTTTGCGCAGGTGAATTAGTTACGGCCGCGGCAAAGCAAAAAAGCGTAAATATTTATCCTGTCGATTCTGAGCATTCGGCTATTTTTCAATGTTTGATCGGTGAATTCCACAACAAAATTGAGAAGATTTATTTAACCGCTTCGGGAGGGCCCTTCCGTGGTTGGAATGCCGATAAATTGGCTTCAGTAACAAAGGAACAAGCTTTAAAACATCCGAATTGGGAAATGGGAGCCAAAATAACCATCGATTCTGCCTCTTTGATGAACAAAGGTTTGGAAGTGATTGAGGCCAAATGGTTATTCAATCTGAACCCCGAACAAATTGACGTTATTGTTCATCCGCAATCAATTATCCATTCATTAGTTCAGTTTGAAGATGGTAGCATGAAAGCACAGATGGGATTGCCAGACATGAAGTTGCCGATTCAATTTGCGCTGACGTATCCGGATCGTTTGCCTTCAAATTTTCCGCGGTTCAATTTTATGGATTATCCACAATTGACTTTCGAACAGGCCGATAAAGAGACGTTTAAAAATCTTGATCTAGCCTATGCCGCTATGAAAATGGAAGGAACAGCTGCTTGTGCCTTAAACGCAAGTAACGAGATTGTTGTCGATGCTTTTTTAAAAAATAAAATCAAGTTTTTGGATCTGGCGAATATTAATGAATTTGTTATGAACGAAACGAAAAACATACTAAAACCAAACTTAGACGACTACATCCAGGTGGATGCCGAAGCGAGACGTTTGGCGCTATCTAAAATTGACTAATATGAAAATTGGGCACTTACTTTTATTGCTACTGATTTTTACTTCCTGTGTGCACGAAGCTCCAATCGATGACATTCAAATTGGAAAACGAAAAGTGAGTCTTATTTTAGACGTTCCTCAAGCTCAACGTTTGGCTTCTTTGCCCTTGAAATGTATGGATCAAGAGTTTCCAAACAAAATGGGATAAGTTTTAGGTACTATGGAAGATTTGAAAAGCCCCCAAGAACTTCATCCGGCTTTTTATGGTTGTTTCGATTGGCACAGTTCTGTGCATGGACATTGGATGCTCGTTCGACTTATGAAAGAATTTCCAGAAATGGACCAAACTGAAATTCGTGAAAAACTAGCCTTGCGATTGACGAAGGAGAACATTGAGAAAGAATTGGACTATTTCAACAGTAAACATAACGCCTCTTTCGAAAGAACATACGGTTGGGCTTGGCTCATGAAATTACATGGTGAACTCCTTACCCACAATGATTCTTTGTCGCAAGTGATGGCCCAAAATTTAAACCCTTTGGCTGATCGGTTGGTAAAAGAATTTCAAACTTTTCTTCCGAAATTAACAAATCCGCTGCGTTCAGGAGAGCATGTCAATACGGCTTTTGCCTTGTCCATCGCATTTGATTGTGCGGTAACAAGAAATTTAAGAGCCTCATCATCGAGCGGTCAAAATTTTTCTATGAAAAAGATGAAGATGCCAATTTCAAATATGAACCGAGTGGATTTGATTTTTTAAGTCCAATAACAGAGGAAATTCATTTGATGGGTAAGGTCCTGAATACACACGAATTTACTGTCTGGTTGAACCATTTCATGCCAAAACTATACGATAAAAATTACGCTTTTCAACCCGTTGAAGTTAGCGATAGAACAGATGGGAAATTAGTTCATTTGGACGGATTAAACCTGAGCAGGGCGTGGTGTTTATATGCGATTGCAAGAAAAGACAGTCAGCTGGGTCATCTCCGCCTGGTTGCAGATGAACACCTTAAAAAATCTTTCCCATCCATTGTAGACGGAAATTACATGGGCGAACACTGGTTGGCGTCATTCGCTTTATATGCTTTGCTAGAAAGAAAAATAAAATAAGCGTTCAAATTCAAACAAAACGTTCTTGTTTAACCTATTTTATTCATTTCAAAATCAGAAAATTATCTTTTTGTTTTGGATGACTTTTAAAAGTTCGTACTTAGACGAGCATAACAGGATGTTTGGCGTAAAATACGATTATACTTTCTCAGAATTTCAGCTAAGAATCTTCGATAGATGGGGCGAAATGATTTGGGAATCAAAAGGCCCTGAAGCACAGTGGGATGGATCCAGCTCAAAACCGAATGGCCAACAGGTGGAGTCTATATTTATCAATTGAAATATAGCAGTACAGGTGTATTTGATGAAGTGGTTAATGGGCACGTTTCGTTACTCAGATAAAGACATAAAACAAAAAGGCATCCGAATTTACGGATGCCTTTTTTATGAAATAATCGAATACTTTTAAATCTCCAACTTCTTACGAATACCTTTCGAGATACCGTCTTTGTGCAGGTAGATATTGATTGTTTTCAAGTTGAAATAATTCTCTGAAACGTACAAGTACCCTTTTGGATAGTTTCCTGTTCCCCACGAGTTTTTCACCAAAACGAATTTACGCCCCGTTTGGTCTTTGTAGATACCAACGATGTGCATTCCGTGATCATCTGTAGTTGTTTTGTTGTCGTACCCTTTTTGGCGCATTTCTGCTGTTACTTCAACCTCTTTTACGGGTTCCATAAAAGCATTTGAACTTCTGTCTGCTCCACCGTCTGAGAAATTTTTGTTGTCACTTCCGCTCATAGCAACTGTCGATTCATCTGCTGGAAGTATTCCCATACCATTTTTGAAACTGAATCCTTTTTCGGAAACGTCCGCTCCCCAAGCAATGGTATATCCTGATTTCAACGCATCTTCAACAACCATCATCATGTCTTTCAAAGGAACATTGTAGCTATCGCCCCAAGCCCAGTTGTCTGGAATCTCAAGCATACATCTCTTGTAATCTTCGAAATGACTAAACGACGTCAATGAAACATAATCGTCCATGTTCAATCCCAATGATTTTGCGTACGATTTCGGTGTGTATTTCTTTCCTTCGTATTCAAATTCTGTTGGGTCAGCACCCATGTATCCGTCAAGGACAGCATTGATTGCCAATTTCCAAGTGGAAGAAACAGAAGCGCCGCGCTCTCCACTTTGTTTTAGAACACCCGACATAATTCCATCGAGAACATTGAACATTTCAGTGTGATTGTGCGTTCCTTCACCATTCACCAAGCCCGTATAAACCGATTGAGGAACAATTCCATACTTACGAATCACATATGGAATATCATGAAAAGCACCACCTTGTGAAAAGTTGATTTTTCCATCCATTCGCAAATATTTTTCTGCTTTGCTTTCGTAGGCTTTGCGTGCAACGTACATTTCAGAAAGAATAGCGGGGTTCTTGTTTCCCATACGGATCAATTCTGATTCGAAAAATGAAAGAGCAGAAAAGCTCCAGCAGGTTCCCGTTCGTCCTTGACTCTCAACAGGAGTTGTTTCTAAACTCGAAATCTTCGCAAATTTGTATTTGCTGCCTTCTGCGTTTGTCGAAGGCTCTGTGTAACCGAATTGAGCAGAAAGCCCGGGGGTAATAAAAAGGGCAAGCCCTAAAATAAGGTTTTTAGTCATAATGTTTTTTTGTATTAACAGTTTGCATCTATTGACGTACCATTTTGTCAATTGAGGCATAAAATTAAGAAAATGAAAATTGATGTGGAAATTAATCTAGTTTCCAGCCTTTGTATCCTATGGCTTGTATTTTTCGAGAAATTTTATCAAACTCGGCTTCAGACTCTGCACCACCAGCACTTACTCGGTACATTCCATTTTTCTGATCGAGAATAATTCCGTTCAAACCTCTTTTACGGAGTGTTTTTACCATTCCTTCGGCGTTGACTTTGTCTGAAAAACAACCTGTGATGTAATGTATTTGCTTCGCAACGACTTTTGGCTGCTCTACTTTTTGAACTGTTGGGGTTGGTTTTTCAACTTCTTTCTCTACAATTGTTTTGGGCGTCGATATAACCTCTGTACTCGTTTCCTTCTGTGCTTTTTCAGCAGCTAACGGAATCATTTTTCCATCCAAATTAAAAAAGGCTACTTCACCTTCTGGCAATTTCGCCAATTGATCCTTCAATGAAGCTTTTTGCTCGTATTCCGTTGCTGGAAATGAAAAACTGTTTTGCTGATAAGCTCCTGCTCCAGATTCGTAAGCTGGGTTGAAATCTTTGAAAGAAATCATACCAGATTTAAGAACAGTAGTTTCAACGGGTATCCAATAAGTATAAAACGCAAGAGGTAAAAGTACAGCCGCAGCAATGTACTTCCATGCTTTTCTTTTGTCGTCCGGAGGTGTAAGAGCAACTACTCTGGTCGGCTCCTTCTTTTTTTCTTCCGTTTCAACCGCGGGAACAATAGGTGCAATGGGTGTTTCTTTTCTTTCAACAGGAGCAATCACAACTGTTTCGGTCAGTTTTACATCCTCTTCAGATATAAAATGAACCTTGTTTAATCCATAAGATTGCAACAATAAATTAAAGAATCGATCTTGCTCAAAACTAATGTTTCGCTCAGCATCTAAAAATAAGTGTCCAATTTTGTCTATGCTAACTCGCTTCCCTTCCTTTAATTGCTCATGCCATTCGTCCACTTTCGTTTTCAAAAAGTTTTCGGAAGAGGCATATTCCATCTTGTATTCAGAAGAAATATAGGAAATAAGCAATCCATCATTGTTGACGAGTTGTTTATTGAAGAGCACGGATTTTCTTGGAGGCGAAATTATACCCGTGGCCATATCGATTAAAGCGCCACTCGATTGAGCAACAAATCCACCAAAAGCGGGCACAATCACACAGTTGTGACGCAACAATAAATTAACGATAGCTTCTTCCAACATAGGCATGTAAACAAAGATAAACATTTCGTTCTATCATACAAATACGTAATTCAGCGTTGTTTGTTACAAATATCGGTGTACTTTTTCAAGATCTTCGGGAACATCGATATTGGGTGTTTCGATATTCGTTTCCACAATGCGAATGGAAAACCCATGATACAACCAGCGCAATTGTTCCAAAGATTCAATTTGTTCCAGTGTCGTTTTTTCGAGTTTAACCAATTGTTGTAATACATCTGAACGATAAGCATAAAGACCAATATGTCGGAGAAAAGGAAATTCCTTTCGAACTGTTTCTGATCCGTTTACCTCGTTTGGGATAGCACTTCGCGAAAAATAAAGTGCATCATTGTTATAGTTTTTCACCAATTTTATTCGGTTGGGGTTTTGTTTGTCCTCCTGAGTTACACCAGCAATTCCGAGCGTTGCAATTTGTACTTCTGGATCATCAAATGCACTAAGAAGTTGATCGATTTGTTCGGCTGAAACCAAAGGTTCGTCTCCTTGAATGTTTAAAACGATGTCATAATCCGTATTTCGAGAGAGAACTTCACCACATCTGTCCGTTCCACTCGGATGATTTTTATCTGTCATTTCTACCTGCCCACCGAATGATTTTACCGTGTCGAAAATGCGTTGATCATCGGTTGCGACAATTACCTGCGATAACAATTTACTCTTGCTCGCTCCTTCATAAACACGCTGAATCATAGTTTTACCTTTTAAGTCAATAAGCGGCTTACCAGGAAAGCGAGAAGATTTGAATCGGGCAGGAATAACACCTAACACTTTGTTTTTCATATAGTTAAAGGTAAAAATAAATTTATTCGAAAAGCGGAAATAAACCACAATTCTTTGTAAATTTAAGTAACTAAATCGAAAAATATTGAATACTTCCCTTTTACAAAGGCAAATTGCCGTGAGTTTATTGCAAGGAATTGGACCCATTCGAGCGCGACAATTGCTCTCGAAACTTCCTGATTTGGAAAGTCTTTTTTCTTTCAGCTTAAAAGAATTAGAAAAGACGACAAGTGTTTCCAAAAAGATTCTTCAGAATATGGGAAGAGAAATAGCCCTAGAAAAAGCGGTGAATGAAATCGCTTTCATAGAAAAAAACAATATTACCACCTATTTCTTGACGGACAAAGATTACCCTCGAAGGCTCAAGCAATGCGAAGACGCGCCATTGATTCTCTATGGAAAAGGGAACATGGATTTGAACCCGGCGGAAACCGTTGCGATAGTCGGGACGCGGAAAGCCACCCCTTACGGTGTTAGTGTTTGCGAAGAATTAATCAAAAGTTTTGTTGGCCAAGACATACTCGTGGTAAGTGGTATGGCTTACGGAATAGATATCTGTGTTCATCAACTGTGTGTAAAACATAAGATTCCGACAATTGGGGTTTTGGGTCATGGTTTGGATCGGCTTTATCCTCAAAGTCATTTGAAAACGGCACAAAGAATGCTCTATACCGGTGGATTGCTAACCGAATTTTTACCAGGAACCTTACCTGATCGTGTCAATTTTCCTATGCGAAACCGGATCGTAGCGGGAATGTGCGATGCGACCATAGTGGTAGAAAGCAAAAACAAAGGTGGTTCCCTGATCACAGCGGACTTGGCAAACGATTACAGCAGAGATGTATTTGCGGTTCCAGGCAACATAGGTCAACAGTTTTCTGAAGGCTGTAATCAACTTATATCACAGAGTAAGGCACATCTGTTTCTCAGTCCAGAACATTTCCTTAAATGGATGGATTGGACGCAAAAAAAGGGAGATAAAGCGCCACAACGGCAACTTTTTATGGATTTGAATCCAGATGAGCAAAAGATGATGGACTTGTTGCAAAACGAAGGTGAACAACACATGGATGCTTTGGCTCAGAAATCGAATAAACCCATTTCACAAACGAGCGTCTTGTTGTTTCAAATGGAAATGAACGGATTGGTGAAAGCCTTGCCGGGAAATAAGTACGCTATTTTAAACTAAAAAAGGGACGCCAACGGCATCCCTTTTTCTATAGTATTATTGAATATTACATTCTAACTCCAGTAGATCGGAATCTTCTGTTGTCTACTACTTTCGCTTTTTCAATCAACGCTGATTTCGCCAAGTTTCCTGCAGTTGTCTTCATGTTCGTTTCCAAACTTGCTTTTACGTCTTTGTAGTTGTTTGTCGCTGAGGCTTTTGTGATTTTATCTACTCGAACAACGAAAACACCACTTTGCCCTTTAACAGGCTCTGTTTTTTGACCTTTTTTCAATGCAGAGAAAATAGCTCCAACCACTTCTGGCTCAGATCTCGCTTCACCCACTTCTGTTTTTGCAAAGGCAACTTCAGCAGTCAAAACTTCCAATTTATTCTTTTTAGCCATTGCAGCAAGAGAACCATCTTTCATTGAGTTAATGAAACGTTTGGCTTTCTTTTCTTGAATCACTTTCGCTTTAATCGTTTCTTCGATATCTTCAAAAGTTGGTACACCCGCTTCTTTCACTTTAGAAACACATGCGATGATGTAACGATCTTTATCTTTAATCGGAGACCCACAAAGTTTTCCTACTTCAACATCTTCATCAAACGCTAATTTGATCAGTTTGTCTTCAACGAAAGTATTGGTGAAACCGTAAAAAACAATTTTATCTTCGTTCAAAGTAATAGATCTTACGACGTACCCCATTTTAGCAGCTAAAGTATCAAAAGCTTCAACTTTCGCTTTACCGTCTTTCTTCCCACTCATGCGAGAATCCAATTTGTACAGCAAGTCATTTACTTTGTCACCTGTTTCCGCTAAAGTTCCAGATTTTGGTTTCAATGTTTTTTGAACAACTGCTAAAACTGGATAATTCTGTGGTTTCTTAGCAACAACTTCAATGATGTGCCATCCAAATTGAGTTTGCACTTTTCCAATAGTTCCCACTGGGTTTTCGTTTGCGAAATTTCCAAACTCAGGCACCATGGTAAAATCCATAAAGTCTTCGAAAAGTCCACCTGTTGGCACTGAACCTTCATCTTCCGAAAATTTCTTAACATTTTCATCAAAATTAGACTGGTTTAAAATACCTAATAAACTGTCGGCTTTATTTTTCATTTTCGCCACCATTGCGGCATCTTCTCTCGATGCCTTTAATAATATGTGACGAACTGTTAATAGGTACTTATTGAAATCAATAACCTTTGCCATGCGCATTGTTCCTTTATCTTCGTATGGACCAACGATTTGTCCGACAGATGCTCTTTGAAACACAGAATCCATTTGTACAGGATACGTTAATCCTTGCTGTGCTTTAGGATTTCCTTCTGGCATAAAGGTCATCACATGTCCGCCCATGTATTGTTTCACTTCAGAATTACGCACAACGAAAGTAGAGTCGTCTTTTGTTGAAGCGAAATCTGCTTTTAATTTCGTAATTTCTTTTTGAAATTCTGCTATATCCTCTTTCGACGGCTCAATTGCAATGTCATAATACTTGATTTCACGGCTAGCCGATTTGTTCTCGTAAATCTTATCATTTTTGTGCTCTTCGTAATATGCTTTCATTTCAGCATCCGTCACTTTGATCGCTTCGTCTTTGATATCAGTATATCGTCTCACGGCATATGAAATAGACTTCACTTCATTTTGCGCAAGATACTCGTCTTCAGCTTCTACTTTCGTGGCGTAAACACCTTGATTCAACAATGTGAAATACTTTTCTTGTCTTCTTCTTTCAATGTAATATTTCTTGCTGTCGTCCCAAGCTTTTTGGTCCTTCGGATCTTCAGAAGATTCCATTTGCTCTATACGTTGTTGCAACAAACGGGAATTGAACAATCCCGTTGCAGAGTCTTTGAAATTTTCCAAGAACTCCTGAAGAACAGGAAATCCATCACGTCCATATAGATAAGAATCAAACTCATCTTCACCAACTTGAATTCCAAGAGCCTCCATTTCTTTTTCCAAGATAGTCGATTCTACAACGTAGTTCCACGCTTTATCTCTTGACGCTTGTCGATCTTGGTCGGTGTACGGTTTTTGTGATTGATACGCTTGTTGCTCATCGTTGTTCACAAAGTTGTCTTGTGCCTCGTTCAGTTTTTTATCATCAATTACTTCACCAGCTATGGTTCCGTAACCAATTTGGTCTTCGCTTCCGCCTCCACCTTTATTCCAGTCTGTAAAAATAAAAGCTATCAAAGCCAATCCTATAATTGCTACTAATAGAACCGATTTTTCACGAATTTTTCCAATTATTGCCATTTGTCTATAAAATTTAAGGGTGCGAATATAAATAGATGAATTGATTATTAAAAATTTAGATTGCATTAATAACAAGGTATTTAGCTTTATTTAATGCTTTAATTGAAGAATCAACCTTTTTCTTCGGCTTTTCCACGATGAACAGTGCATAAATTGGACCACTTAAGCCTATATCCCTTCTCATTTTAATCGATTTTTGTAGAAACAATCAATTATGACACGCTTTCTTTCCATTCTGCTTGGATTTACACTTATCGCATCTTGCGTTCCTGCTAAAAAATATAAAGACTTAGTTGAGAAAGAAAAACTCTGCTCGGAGCAATTGGAACGATACAAAACTTCTTCTTTGAACTACGAAGGCAAAGCAACGGATTACATGAAACGATATGAGGTTTTGACCAAAGAAGTAGAAGTTTTGAAGGTAGATACAGCTAAAATGGGACAAGACTTTCGTATGTTTCAAGCACAATGCAACAAAATCAACCAAGAGAACAAAGCCTTAGAAGCGCAGTTTGCCAATTACCGAAAAACGGGTGAACTGACAACTGCTGGGCTACAAAAAGATCTAGAATCTAAAAATTTAGAATTGCAACGGAAACAAGACGTACTTAATTCTTTAGAGAAAGATTTGTCGGCAAAAGAACGCTTGCTGGCCGAACGCGAGGCGCGTGTGAACGAATTGGAAGAAGCAATCAAGCGAAAAGATGAAGCGCAATTGCAATTGAAAAATAGAGTTTCAAAAGCTTTGGTTGGGTTCGAAAAGAAAGGCTTGTCAGTGGTTCAGAAAAACGGGAAAATATACGTGAGCATGGAGGCAAAGCTTCTGTTCAAGTCAGGGAGCACCTTTGTTGAAAAAGAAGGGCAAGAGGCAATAATTGAATTAGCCAAAGTGCTTCAAGACGAAAAAGACCTTGAAATTATTGTAGAAGGACACACGGATTCAGATGCCTTAAAAAGTGCTTCTCATCCAAAAAATAATTGGGAATTATCGGTTATTAGAGCAACATCTGTAGTCGATATTATGTTAAACAACTCCAAAATGAACCCAAAGAAATTAATGCCTGCCGGTCGATCTGAATTTTTACCAGTGGACCCAAATGACAAAGCAAAAAATAGAAGAATTGAAATTATTATTTCTCCGAATTTGAACGAATTATTCGATATTATTTCAAAATAACACGAAGTACGAGTATCTCTACAAATCATCATCTAGAGCAAAAACCCTGTTTCATTATTACTGAAGCAGGGTTTTTTGTTTGGTTCATCGGCCAATTTGTTATTTTTGTTTCATGTCGTCCGTACCCGAAAAATTGCAGCTGCAACTTCAAACTTTACCAAATAAGCCGGGCGTTTATCAATATTTCGATAAAAACGACACGATAATCTACGTTGGCAAGGCAAAAAATATTAAAAACAGAGTAAAATCTTACTTTGTAAAAAATCACGATTACGCCAAAACAAGAATTCTTGTTCGCCAAATCGAGCGATTGGAATATATCGTTGTCGACACTGAATTAGATGCGCTTTTGTTGGAGAATAACCTGATAAAAAAGTACCTCCCGAAATACAATATTCAACTCAAGGACGACAAAACGTACCCGTGGGTTTGTATCAAAAAAGAATCCTTTCCGCGTGTTTTTCCAACCCGAAGGATGGTGAAAGATGGATCGAAATATTTAGGTCCATATCCAAATGTGAAAGCCCTGCACACCCTATTGGGCGTGATAAAAGATCTTTATCCATTACGCAACTGCAATTTGGATTTGAGCGAAAAGAAAATCAAAGAAGGGAAGTACAAAGTTTGTTTGGAATATCACATTGGCAACTGCAAAGGTCCGTGTGTAGGCGAAGAACCAAAAGAAACCTACGAGGACTACATTGCCCAGATTGAACATATTTTGAACGGAAATTTATCTTCCGTTACCAAACTTCTAAAGTCCCAAATGCAAGCACACGCCGAAAAATTTGAGTACGAAGAAGCGCAAGTTTATAAATCGAAATTGGATTATCTCGACAACTACCAGCGGAAATCGGCGGTAGTTTCACAAACTGTTTCACAATGTGACGTAATTACAGTGCTTCAAGATGAAAAGTCAGCATTTGTCAATTATTTGGTCGTGAAAAACGGGGCCATTATTCATGGATATACCGTTGAAGTGAAGAAAAAATTGGACGAAGAAATAGCTGATATCATTGGGTTTGTTTTACCTGAAATGCGCGAAAAATTCAATAGTTTATCGACAGATGTCTTGCTTCAAGGAGAAATTGATCTACAATTCGAAGGGTTAAAATTTCAAGTCCCACAACGCGGCGATCGAAAAACATTAGTGGATCTTTCATTGCGAAACACCACTTTTTACCGTTTGGAAAAGCTGAAACAAGAAAAAATAGTTTCTCCAGAAAAACATACGGACCGCATACTGGCACAAATTCAGAAAGATTTTCGCGTTCCAGAATTACCTGTTCACATCGAATGTTTCGACAACAGTAACATTCAAGGAACGAATCCTGTGTCTGCCTGTGTAGTTTTTATAAATGCTAAACCAAGCAAAAAGGACTACCGT